>MAAB01001328.1_pt1 | contig 29639 bp, 24 predicted proteins | sample 1115991 | NCBI WGS metagenome assembly MAAB01 (sample SAMN04961124, study PRJNA320927) | seawater metagenome | isolation source: sample BD02T18 sea water enriched with oil for 18 days | place: USA:Gulf of Mexico | collected 2013-07-27
CGACAGGAAGACGGTACTTGGGGTGCTGCCATTAACTTCGGAGATAAGATAAACACAAGTACCTCACAAGGTGGAGGATACGTAACGCCAGATGGAAAATATCTTTTCTTTAATGGCCCTGCTAGCACAGGAAAAGGAGATGTATTCTGGGTGGATGCGCAAATTATTGAGACACTTAGGCCCAAATGATGAATCATATAACAATAGCAGCAAGAGCGACGCCGAAAGGCGGCGCGCCTTCTGCGGGCGTTATCGATATAAAAACTTATCCGAATCAGCTTTCTCAGCAGAGCGAATAGCTAATTCACCAATCATCAAAGTAACTTTATTGGATAATGCGACAATGCTTATTGAAAACCATCCCAAATAACCCTGACTGCAAATAGTGTTGTGGAAATAACACAAAATGGCAGTCATATTAACGGATACCGATGAACAAAATGATATGTGTTATTTCAAAGACTCAATTGTGGCTAATGCCTGAGTAAAGTCAGCAAGCTCCATTTCCAAGTACTCATCATCGCTTTGCCAATTTACACCAACAATTACACCATCTTGGTTCAAGTCTTCAAGCCAAAACTCGAGCCAGTCTGATAATGAAATCTCACAGGGAATATAATTAGCCCATTCTTCAATACAATGTAGTTGAGCTAATTCAGCGCTTGACCAAAGAGGCATAACGTCAGTGTTTTCATAGGCTATAGAATCGAGTACCACCCAATCTTCACTTTCCTTATCTTGTAATGCCCATAACATTTGGGTTGGTTTAGCCTGAGCCAAAAAATCGTTAAGTGTATTGTTATTATCGTTCATAATTTCAATCTCTATTTCTTAACCCATTGCCCAGAGGCATTTTTGATGAAATGACCTGGCTGAGTTTTAGCAAAGGCTTTCTCACCGGCTAAAGCGGTAACTTGCTGCATGGTGATTTTATTTTTACGAGCCAAATTCATATAAATACTTTTGCGTTTTGTATTAACACTCGCCACTAAGTTTTTAGTTTCAGCACTATCTACCACCACACCTAAATAGCCATTTGGCATTTCACCAACTAGCCCCTGCTTTTTTGCGTCGTCAAGCGAGATAGCCCAAGCTGAAAAGGCCATAGTTGACACTAAAAGAGCACAGGTCAATTTCTTTATAAATCTATTGGTAAAGTTATTCATTATATCTCCCTAAAATACGTCGCTTTCATCACTAAATATATCATCTAGTTCTTTATCTACTTTCACTTTTATCTCATGATCAATTTTTAAATTTAAATTAATCGTGATCGGCTCTTTTGCGCTAACTTCTATCTTATGTGTGCAACCACTCATTATAAAAATAGCTAACACTGAGGTTAGTATTTTATTCATACTTACTCCTTATTTTTTTGTAAACCTTTGATAATACTTTCTTCAAAACGCTCTGTGATTGACAATGACTCAAGTAACCCAAGCAAATCGTAACTTAAATTCAAATTCAGATTAACATCGTTATTGATATCAGGATTGCGGCCTTTTATCACTGTTTCTAGAAGCATATAACCGTCATCTGCCATAGATACTTCAGAAGTAAGTTGATGATAGTGCAAGTTTTGCAGTGCATCAAACGCCAGTTGTAACTGGCTGTTACTTGCTTTTAGTTCTGCCACAGCTGGATTGTCAATTACCTGTATAAGACCATCGCTAATATTGTGTAGTTCACCCTCTTCAATAATATATTTTTCACCGTCAAATGTAACGGGTATTTGTCCAGAGATGTTTCCTGTGACCACAATACCTTGCTTTTTATCTAATGCTAATACTTGCTCTAAGTTTATACTGTTAAGTTGAACGTCAACTGAATGGCCATGCTCAATAGGCCATTGGATGTTCGGAATGGAAAAGCTGCCGCCTAAAATGTCTGCCTTAAGTTTGCTGGCAGAAAGTTTAAAGCTTTTGTTAAAAGTCCAGTTAGTGTTAATTGAAAGTTTTGATATAGGGGTGGGGGTCTCAATTAACGCCACCGTTAAGTTTTCGGAGGTATTGGGTTGGGTGGTTATTTTGCCACCAAGCAAGGTGAAATGTTGTTGCCAGTTCAACTCTTGTAGCCAAATGCCATCCACTTCACCACTGGCTGATGTTACCGTAACTGATACAGCAAATGGGGTGTTTTCAATATCGCTTAAATCAGCTAATTGGCCTGATATATTGTAATCTAATACGCCGTCGATAAGCTCGATTTTAGTCGGTAATTGCATATTCAAGGATAATAAATCGGTTAGTTGCAATTTAATTGCGGCTATTTGAAGTTTGGGTGATATCGCAGGACCAGTGATAACAATACTGCCAAGGTTTACCCCATCAGCTAGGGCTGTGGTATTAAATTGAATGTTATCAAGGTTGCCTTTAATTTTACTAAAAAGATCGAGCGAATTTATTTGCAATTTTTTTGGAATATTAACTTGTGAAGCTTGGCTGTGGACTTTTAAGTTTATGGCAAGGGCGTTACCCTTTAACAGTTGCATTTTACCTTCTAACTTTGCCGTTAAAGTTTTCAAGCTTAAGAATTCTTTAGTATTTTTTACAACGTTACTATGTTGCTTACGTACAACAATGTTATTTGCGGTGATTGAGGAATTTTCGGTTAAGTTAAGCTCTGCTTGTTTTTCGGCTTTCTTTAGTGAACCTTCTAGATGTAGAGTAACTGGCTCAGAGGTAAATTTGGACAAGCCTGCCAAGTTAAGTTGGCTATCAATAATAAAACTTTCTACCGTCAACATATTAGGTGTTTTTTTGGTAGATACTTCACTTTTGTGAATCTTATTTTCTGTGTTACTTTCAGTGTTGTTATTCGAGTCACTAATGGTGTTATCATTTACTGCGATGTTTTGGTGAGGCATAACAAAAGCAATATTATCAAGTTTAACTTGGTGAATTCGTTCTTCACCGTGAGCACTAATTTCAATATGACTAAGATGTACCTTTTCATTGTTTAAGATAAGTGTCGAATTGTCTTGAGGCTTTAACGTTAAGTACGCTAGTGGGTTATTTTTAAGTATTGATATTATTACCGGGGATACTTCGCTTTCTTCTAACATTGCAAAAAGTTGTGGCAGACTATATTCCAACGATATTTCATTTTTTCCAACAAATGTTAACGCTATTTCCGCATCGCTTTTATCTGTTATTAAATTCAATCGACTATGGAAACTAAGTGCGCCTATGAGTGTAAAATCTACGCTTCTACCAATGCCCTTGTCAAAATTTACATCCTCAAAGTCTATCGCGATATCTGTAATTTTATTGTGCATACGAAGAGAATCAGCTTGATATTCTATTAACGAACTGACGCTACCGGAAATATCGTTAGCGTTTAAGGCACTTTGTAATTCTGTCGATATAGGCAACTGATGAGCACTAGCTAATTTTTTTAGTAGATTTAATTTGCTTGATAATGCAATGGAGAAATCTTTATTGTTTTTGGTTAGTTTAGCTTTTATAAATTCTATTTTTTCGGCGTTACGTAATGAAAAAGAAAAAGTGTTACCTACTGCCGATAGATTAGCCGTGTATGGTATTTCGCCTTGCTGTTGGGCTGGACTTTTTGATGCGTTAAGTTTATTGATAACAGCAAAAGGTAAATAAGAAAGCTTGCTAACATTAATTTCTATAGGCAACTGAAATTGTTTGATTTTCTCAATGTAAGGCCGTAATGTTGTTGATAATAATTGGTTGAGGTTTTGGTTATTTCTTCCATGCTCATTACTTTGTTGGTTACTGCCTTGGGATATATGATTTGTGTTTGAAAATAAGTGGTCGGTACCTTTAATATCTGCCAATTTAACATCTATATGTGTTATTTTAATTTTAGGGGAATATTGCCACTGTATTGTCATATCAACTATTTCAATATTGGCCTTAGGGCTTTGTAAACATAACTTATCGACAATAATGGCCATGTTGCTAACAAAGCTGATATCCAAACAGGTGATTTTTATCTGAACCGAACTCAGTTGTGCTTTTGCTAAGTTGTTTATTACTGAAACACGAGCACTATAAGTGATTGTTAAAATAATTAATAAGGTTGTAAAAATAAATGAAAAAACTTTTAAAAATCGCACTTAGACTCCCTTGCCGGACATACCTTACATTTTAGGAAAGGCATAAAATACTACTAATCGATATCAACATCTAAGGATAATTAGTTGGCAAAACCTAAATTATCGCTATACATTACAGGGTAGCCTAATTTTATTCAGTCGAATATACCTTGATGTTAAATATTGCAAACGCTTTATGAGATAACTGAGTACACTCGTAACTTTCTATGACATATAGGGGTACTCAGTGAGATAGGTTTTATGTAGTATATTTGTTCCAACAGCTCGAATACCTCAGCGTTAATAAAAGTACATAATCAGTTATTCAAACATAAATGAGAATAACTATATATTCTGTAAAACCGTAACTATTTGTAACTATTTATTTCAATATTACCTTTCATCGTAAATTAAATGTAACTTATCTGATCCTTTTCACGCTTTGATGCGTCTATGTCTATAATGTTAAAAATTATTACTATTAGGGTGGGATAATGAATTTAACCCGTGCCGCTTTAAAAAATCCTGCTGCTATTATTGTCATTGTTGTTTTGATAATGGTGTTTGGGTTAATGAGCGTTTTCAAACTACCAATTCAATTGACACCAGACATTGAACAGCCACAAATTAATATTTCTACAGGTTGGCCAAGTGCTGCACCTGCAGAAATGGAGTCGGTAATCATTGAACCGATTGAAAATGTGGTTAAGAACACCCAAGGTGTAACTAAGGTTACTACCAATATTCAACGAGGCTTTGGCAACATTACACTTACGTTTGATGTGGGTGCGGATATGCAAAAAGCTATGCTTGATGTTATTAATAATCTTAATCAAGCACCACCAATACCACTTGACGCAATGGATCCTATCGTATCTGCTGGTGGTGGAAGAGGGGGCCCGAATACCGCTTCTTTAATGATTAAAACTTTACCAAGCAATTCAGCACAAGATTTAGGGCAATATCAAAAACTAATAGAAGATGTAGTTCGCCCTCGGTTTTCTCGTATTCAAGGTATGGGACAAGTTAATTTACAAAGCCATCGCCCTAGAGAGTTAAGAGTAACATTCGATCCACTAAGAACCGCTTCATTAGGTTTATCACTTTCAGATATAAGCTCAACTATTTCACGAGCAAATGATGTTTCGGCTGGTGTTGCAAATGTTGGTAGACGACAATACACAGTTCGATTTTCAGGACAATACGATGTCACCAACTTACCTGAAATGATTATCGGTTACAGTGGTGAACGCCCTATTTATTTAAAAGATATTGCCACGGTTGAAAATACCCTTGTCGATCGTTTTGGTTTTAATATGCGAAGCGGGCAACCTTCATATTATTTTACATTGAAACGTCAAAATGATGCCAATACGGTAGCACTATTAGATGAAATTAATGTTGCCATTAAAGAGCTTAATGAAGGACCAATGAAAGAGGCCGGATTGGTTATTGAACTCAGCTTTGACTCATCTGTACACATTCGTAATGCTTTGAAGTTAGTACAGAACAACCTTGGTTTAGGTATCGTATTAGCGTTAATCATTCTTTGGTTATTTTTACGTGGTTGGAGAAATATTTTAATCATAGCAGTAACCATTCCTATCTCGTTAATGGTTGCCTTTGTTGCGCTAAGCATTTTTGAACGTAGCTTAAATGTTATTTCATTAGCTGGGTTAGCTTTTTCCGTTGGTCTAGTTTTAGATGCCGCCATCATAGTGCAGGAAAATATTGTAAGACTACGTGGTTTAGGCATGGAAGGTAAAAAGGCAGTAATGCGAGGAGCCTTGCAAGTTACTGGAGCATTGTTTGCCTCTACAGCAACCAGTGTTGCAATCTTCTTGCCTATTTTGTTTATGGCAGGTATTGAAGGGCAATTATTTTCTGATTTAGCGTTAACACTTTCTATTGCCGTGATAGCTTCTCTTATCACCGCTATAACTATTTTGCCTATCGCTAGTCGATATTGGCTTAAATTTCAAAATGATATTGATCCCTTTGCTCATTATTGGGAGAAATTAACCAGTTTGGTGATGCGTTTAACCAATAATCAAACGAAGCGATTAAGTTGGATTGCGTTTTTATTAGGTGGTTCTCTGCTAGTTATTATTTTATTAATGCCAAAAACAGATTTTATGCCTCGTGCACCCATAGATGGCTTCTTTTTTAGTTTGAATATGCCGCCGGGTGGTAATGTTGATTTTATTGAAAAAGAAATGGCATCGTTAGTCAAAAAAAGATTAGCGCCATATTTATCAGGTGAAAAGTTACCAAAAATAAAGAGTTATAACTTTTATTCTTTTGGCTCGGGAGCTACCGGTGGCTTTATTTATTCAGCAGATCCAACAAGGGTTGAAGAATTGATGGAGGTCATTCGAACAGAAGTATTAGGGGGGTTGCCAGATACTCAAGCGTTTTTATTTAGAGGTTCAATGATCAATGTCTCAGGCGGCGGTAATGGCCGAACGATAGAAATTAATGTACAAGGACCTGATATTGAAAGCCTAATGTCAGTGGCGCAAGTAGGTATTGATGCAATTAACGAAACCATGGCAGGGACTACGGCTTTTCCAAATCCAGGTTTGAGCTTATCTGAGCCGGAGCTGAAATTAACGCCCAATGATCAGCGGATTACGCAAGCAGGCTTAACCCGCCGTGATGTTGCTAATGCCATTCGCGCTTATACCAGTGGTTTATTTATCGGCGAATATTTTGATGGTAACGATAGGGTTAATGTTATTTTGCGAGGCGAGCAATGGCAGACTCCAGATGAATTAGCCGCTTTGCCTATTCATTCACCTCTAGCAGGTATTCAAACCATTGGAGAGTTAACGTCTATTTCAAGAACAGCAGGGCCAACAAGCTTAAGGCGTGTTGACGGTAAAAGAACCATTAGCCTGCAAATTTCTCCGCCAGCAACTATGTCATTGGAAGAGGCGTTAGTGTCGATTAATGAACAAGTTATTCCTAAAATGAAAGAACAGTTACCCTTTGAAGCATCTATTCAGCTTAGCGGTAATGCGAATAAAATGGCTGCTGCAATTAACGACATGATTAAAAATTTCATATTGGCATTAGTTATTCTGTTTCTTTTAATGACCGCATTATTTAAATCACCCAAAGATAGTTTATTAGTGCTGCTGGTGATGCCATTAGCGGTTGCTGGCGGTGTTATTGGCTTAAATTTATTAAATTTGGTGACCTACCAGTCATTAGATTTATTGACCATGATCGGTTTTATCATTTTGCTCGGCTTAGTAGTTAACAATGCCATTCTAATTGTCGATCAAACGAGACAGGCAGAAAGAGAAGGTTTATCAAGAAGACGCGCAGTAGCTCAAGCTATTCGTTTCCGAGCCAGACCCGTATATATGAGTACATTAACGAGCTTGTTTGGCATGTTGCCATTAATGATAATGCCTGGGGTTGGTAGTGAAATATATCGAGGGCTTGCCACTGTTATTGTTGGTGGTATGTTTATCAGTGCAATATTCACCTTGGTGTTATTTCCAAGCTTATTAAGGTTTGGTGAAACGCGATTGAATGATAAAAACACAACAAATAATAACGTTGAAGACTTGCATGTTGAAGCACAAACAAATTCATCATTACAAGCCAAAATTAGTTAAAAATTTGGTAAGGATACAATTATGTTAAAAAGAGTTACCTTGAGAAAACGTATGTTTAAAAACATCTTTAAAAACAGTGTGATCAGTTCAGTTGTTTTTGCACTTTTCGCAAGTCCTTTATCTTATGCTGCTGACGCAGCTCCAAGCCCTGTGAAAATAGACGAAGTGACTGAAATTTCTTTAGCGGCTACTGCTGAGTTGATGGGAACACTACATAGTCGTTCATATGTAAATATTACTGCAGGTGTTAGTGGTCGATTAGAATGGCTACAAGAGCCTGGTGTGATGGTTCTACAAGGTGATGCGTTAGCTAAAATGGATCTATTGCCTTTACAATTAAAGCAGGCAGAGCAAAAAGCACAAATTAAACGAGCGAATATTAACTCGCGTTACTTTAATAACGAATTAAAGCGCTTGCAGAAATTAAGAAAAACGAACTCAACTTCGCAATTTCAATTGGATCAAACAAGATCTCAATATGAATTGGCACAAGCTGATAGTGAAATAGCTAATTTAAAATTACAGCAAATTGAAGATGAATTACAAAGAGCAACCGTGAAAGCACCTTTTGATGGAGTAGTAACGGAGCGTGTTGTTCGTGCCGGTACAGATATTAATCGCAGTGATGTCTTATTAAAATTACTCGATACAGAACACTTAGAGGTGCGTTTGTATGTACCTGTTAAGTATTTAGCTTATGTTCGTAAAGGTCTTGAGCTGAATTTACAAGCGATAGGACAAGAAATATCTACCAAGGTGACTTCTGTGATCCCCAGCACAGACCCTCGTTCTCAAACATTTGAAGTGAGAATACAGATACCTGAACACATAAATGAATTTTGGACAGCAGGTCAATTAGTAAAAGTTACTGTGCCAGTTCAAGATGCACATCCAAGCTTAACCGTTCACCGAGATGCTTTAATACTGCGTAAAGATGGCACTTTTGTTGTTAAGGTTGATGCTGAAAACAAAGCACATCGTTTGCTAGTAAAAGTTGGTAAAGGGACATTTGATAGAGTAACTATTCAAGGTGATTTACAACGTGGTGACAAAATTGCCATTCGTGGTGCTGAAAGGTTGAAAGAAGGGCAAAGTGTTATTGTTCAATAGTGGTTGTCAGGTTGAGATTATTTTGCCATTGTAAAACAGCCGGTTTGGCAATTTGTAAGGCAATACGACCATGATTAAAATAAAAAAACCACAAGAACTGGCGCGTTTACGCCGCATTGCTCTGGCTGCACAAGGTTTGCTGCAAGCTCAACCTTACGGACGTGGTTTGGCGGGGGCACGTAAAGCGATTAACCACATAGGTTATGTACAGCTAGACACCATATCGGTGGTGGAGCGCGCGCACCACCATGTTCTTCACTCAAGAGTGCCGCAATTTAAGTCAGACATGACAAATCAAATGTTGCTCGATGGTGATATTTTTGAGTATTGGTCTCACGCTGCAGCTTTACTTCCCATTGCAGATTATCGCTTTTCTTTACCTTATAAACATGCCATAAAAAGCGGTCAAACTCATTGGTATAAGACCCCAGATAAGAAGCTTATGGAAGAACTGTTGGCTCGCATAACTATCGATGGCCCGTTGCGATCCCGAGATGTAGAAACTAGCACCAAAAAACGTGCAGGTTGGTGGGACTGGAAACCTGCCAAAAAGGCGCTCGAGCAGATGTATATGCAAGGCGATTTAATGGTCAGCAACCGCGAAGGTTTCCAAAAAACATATGATCTAACCGAGCGGGTACTGCCATCGCATGTAAATTCAAAAATGCCCAGTATGGAAGAGTTTGCAGCGCACATACTCAATCAACAGTTACGCTGTCATGGGTTCGTTTCACTCAAAGGGCTGACCTACCAGCGACGAAATGCTGAACTACGTAAGGCGGTGAAAGTTTTGGTAAACGAAAGATTGGCGCAACGCACTTTAGAACAAATTCAAGTGAGCAGTGGCGAAGTATTTGTATTGGAAACAGGTGCACTAGAAAACCCGCTTCCCAGATTGAATAACCGTATGTTAATTCTTTCTCCATTCGACAATAGTGTCATTCAGCGCGAGCGACTCAAAGCACTGTTTCAATATAATTATCAGTTAGAATGTTATGTACCTGCAGCCAAACGTCAGTATGGTTACTTTTGCCTACCGTTACTTTACCGCGATAATTTTATTGGGCGGATGGATTGTAAAGCCCATCGAAAAACCAGCCATTTAGAGATTAAATTACTACATTTAGAACAACACCAGTCTGAACAAAATAATACTGATGAAGATTTAGTTATTACTGCATTTGTAAAAGCCATCAAACAATTTTGTCATTTTCAAAATTGCGACTCAGTGTCATTGACTAAAGCCTACCCAAAACAGCTAACCCAGCGTTTGCAGAGTGCATTGAAATCTCTAGGGTGACACCAAAATGAAGGCTGTACTAAGTGTTATAAGCTTGGCGTTGTTGTAGCAAAATAAGCTATTCATCTACTAATTTTGTGTCATTATGGTATTTATTGGCAACCTTAGCTGTTCTTAATTCAGGTTACGTCTAGCTAGTCTTTCCTTTCGCATTATGATCAGTTCCTTCCTTTTTAGTGTCTCTTTTTTTTCCTCACCCCAAGCGACATAGATTAAGAAGCCCCCAATGATCATAAATATAACGGTTGTTGTAATATTCACAGCACCAGAGTAGACGCCAGCGAAAATAAAAAGAAGAACCATGATTGTAGTTTCTTTCATTATATATTCTCTTGTGAGTTTGATAACCAAAACAAAGCATCTGCATGATTGTCAAAGAAGTTAGATTGAGTCTGACTAAATACCATATGTGCACCTTCTAAAAAATGTTCTTGAACGGCATCTTTTACAATTACCGCTTTAAATTTTTGATTGTTTTCTTCTGACCATATATTTAATTTTTTAATTTCATCCAACATCTCTGGCGGCCCTAACTCCCAATGTGACAAATCAACTATGCATGACCAATTTTCATGTTTTAGTTTTTCAGCTTGAATTTTAAATTTTTTGAAATATGAAACAACCGTTTCCATGTTCCATGCATCATAAGCTTTTACCGAGAGAACTTGATTATCAATGGCTATTGAATAGCTACCATGTTTAGGTAAAGTCTTTCTTTTGTTAGTAGCTTCGACAACGTGTGTTGGTGAAATGCTCATCCTAGAAATGCAGCTCTATGTCATTCGATTAAATAAGAGAAGTATTGTAGATTGTACTAAACTGGGAATATGTTCCTTACCGAACACATTAGGGAAAATTATGACAAGTACACGTTCTTCAAATATCTTGTTGCAAGATATACCATCACATTTACTTAATTATTTTGAAGATAACGATTTCAAAACAACAACACTTGAAAAAGTTGAACTAACGACCGGTTTTTTTAATTTTTCAGGCCTTATATACATAACAAAAGGTCGGTTTTCTATTTCTATGCCTCAACAGAATTTGGATACGTTATATAGTTTTATTGTTGAAGCTAATGGTTGGTTTGGTGCTTTAACATTAATGCCATTGCCTCACCCGTTTTTATTGATCAATGAAATTGAAACTGTTGAATTACTGTATATATCTAAAGATCAGTTAGAAAAAATTGCTGATGCACATCCCTTAATATATAAATGGTTGCTTAAAATTGCTGCTGACAATATTCCTCAATGGTTGCAAGTACCATTAATCGCTTTATCGAATAAAAAGATTAGAGTGATTTATTGTTTGGCAACATTGTTACCGCTGAACAAGCGTGATTTGAATCTAATTGAAATTGATGCGAGTCAGCAAAAAGTTAGCGATATCTGTGGTTTGTCTAGGCCAAGAGTTAATGAAGTATTGAAAGAGCTTGAGCAGCAAAAGCTGATTCAAGTACAACATAAGAAAATCATAATTCAAAACACTACGGCTTTATTTAAGTTGTTAGATGAAGCAAATTTGTGTTTCTACGATCCCCGTGAACAAAGTGAGCAACGAGTTTAAGTACCCCTGCTACTTTATCTGAATTTGCCTCAACACAGCCATTTTTTGAACAATTAACTTCAATAGCTAGCGGACGTTAATTAGGTTGATCATAGCAATGACAGCTGCTTGACTAAAGACTTTTGGTCAGTGAAATCAGACGTTTGAAATAAAATCTCACCATTTTTCACAATCACTAAGCTTGGTAAATCTTTGATAGTGAACTGGTGAAACAAGTTATTGCTAGCATCGATCTCTACGGGGTGTTTTATCTTATATTTTTTAATATAACGCTTTAATTCTGCTTGCCCTGTCCATAACCTAGAAATAATGCCTTGCCACGCGATGTTTTCATATTGCACAGAGAGTTGATTGACAGACTGTTGAGCAGCAATACATTGCTTTGATACCTCTGGGCGTGAGTCTTTAAAATACCAATCACACCAAGTCGCGGTAAAAAAAAGTGCGTGAGGTTTGTTATCATCAATGTTGAGGGTGAGTGCTGCTTCGCTTTCCTTAATTGCACCGTCTGCCAAAAAGTCGAGTGGCTCCTCTCTACTAATGAGGGCTATTTTATTATCTAGAGATGAGTCAGCTTTATGGCCTATGTGCACTAGATTCATTTGCTTGTCGAACAGTAAATGATAAGGGGTACCTAGTAATCTAAACGCCTGAGCTAAATCCCCATTGCTATCGATGGCCATAGACATCGATAAATTAAATTCCTCTTGTGCTTTTATCACCGCCGTTAAATCGTCATTTATTCCTAAGTTAATCGCGATAACTTCTAAGTCATCGCCATACTGCTGGGTAACGTCTTCAAAATGTGGCATTTGTTCGCGGCATGGTACGCACCAAGTTGCCCAAAACTTTAAATAAACCGGCTTATGACCTTGAAACTCTTTCAACGTTATTATCTTACCCGATGTAAGGGATATGGGCATATTCAATAATTTATCTGGCAAATTAGAGGCATTTACATGGAACAAGGGGCTCGTGATTAACGTGACAATGATTACTAATAATAGCTTTGAAATTGGCATTCCAGATCCTTTGATTTTGAATAATAGTTTATGCTGACGTTGGTGAGTCGCCTTACAAATAAGGTATATTCTACGCAAGATAATTATTGTCGGAAGTGCGAATATCTCTTAACATTAGTGAACAAAATTCACTAATAATAAAAATTATGGATAAATTTAAAACCATCGCATTATTTATGTCGACTATAAAAACAGGCAGTTTTGCTGCGACGGCAAAAAAACACGCAACCGATCCATCAACAGTGAGTAAAGCCATTAAAAGATTGGAAAACCAAATTGGAATGCAATTGTTTTATCGTTCGACTCGGCAGTTAAGCTTAACCTCTGCTGGACAAAAATATGCCGAGACTGTTGGCACGCTCTTTCACCAATTAGAGTCCTTCGAAGACGAGTTAAAATCTGTAAATGACAGCTATAGTGGTTTGCTTAAAATCAATGTGCCTGTTTCTTACGGCAGAATGTATGTGCTGCCGATGTTGTGTCAATTCAAAAAGTCGTACCCTGATATTAGCTTAGACGTCAGTTTCAACGATCAATACGTTGACATGATTAGTGATGCGGTCGATGTTTCTATTCGAAGTGGTACCTTGGCTGATAGCCGTTTAGTGGCGCAAAAACTGACGCCTATGGAATTTGTTTTGTGTGCCGGTAATGAACTGGCAGCATCAAAGGATATTGAATTGTCTAGCGAGGCTTTAGCAACTTTGCCTTGGATATTATTTCGCTTTAAGCAATCAGGCAAGACCATGCCAATAGATTTCTATTATCAGGGTCGTCACATTGTGGTTGAGCCACAAAAATTGACAGTTGTTGATGATGGAGAAGCTATGGCTGAGATGTGCGCCGCAGGATTAGGATTGACCTTGATGCCCCACTTCACGGCTAAACAATTAGTAGGGGCAGGTAAAGTTAAAGTGGTAGCTAAGATTGATAATTTTCCAAATTCTGGGGTCTTTATTGTCTATCCTAAAAGGGAATATCTCCCCAAGCGAACCCAAGTATTTATCGAATTTGTTAAAGCTTATCTCGAACAAATGGGCGAGTCACCATCTCATACCTGGCTTAAAGGTTAAAGTGAGGTTTTTGTTTATGTCTTAATGACTGCTTTGTGCGCTAAAACAACCGAATCCCTATCTGTGTTTGGTATAAGGTATCAGTGATAAACATGGCTAGAGAAATCTGCGCTGATATTTGTCAAAGCTATAAAAGGGATGATTTACAAATGGATCTTTTACTTTCGTAAATCATCATATTACATCTAACAAGCATCTAACAAGCATCTAACAAGCATCTAACATTATATGTTTTTTTACTTGTGGGAGCTTCCAGATAACATAGACAGGCATGATAGTTAACATCAATAGTGCCAACTGCTCAGCTTCATTTATCGGCAGTAGTTGCAATAAGTAAACGATAACGGCTGAACCACTCATTTGTATAAAACCAAGTAAGGCAGAAGCCGATCCTGCTTTCTCACCAAAAGGTGCAAGAGCTTGGCCAGCGCAAGCGCCCATCAATAATGAAAAACCAAGTGAACTTATCATTATAGGTAACATAAAGGCTATTGGGCTGCGCCATGTTAGCAAGGCAAACATCAGTATGCCTGCAGCAATCAACAAAACCATACCAAAACCTATCGTGATTCTAGCGCCAAACCGGCGTAAAACTCTTGGCGCTAGAAAACAAGCAATGATGTTAATGGCGGCATTTAAACTAAACCAGTAAACAAAACTTTGCTGATCCAAACCTAGCTTCACCATTAACCAAGCTGGTGAACTACTAACATAAGCAATAATAATCGCCATGGCTAACATCACCACAATAGCATTAAAAAGAAAGACAGGATGCTTTAAAACTGAAGTAAACCTTGCCATTGAAATCAGTCTTTTATGTTGCTCAGTATGCGCGGGCCTTGTTTCTTTGAGGGTAAAAAATAAAATTGTACCCGCGACTACAGCGTAGCCAGCCATAAATTCAAAATTACTTCGCCAGCCAAAGTATTCCGTCAATACATTGCCTAACAAAGGAGCAAGTGCCGGAATACAACAGATAGCGCTATTTAGATAAGAATACATAACCCCACTTTCAATGGCATTATATTTATCACGAACACTGGCAAAAGCAGCCACCACTACTGCACAAGCCCCCAAGCCTTGCGCTAAACGGTTAATAAGGAAAAAAGCTAAGCTATCAGAGTAAACGGCAATAATTGAACTAAGACCATAGATAATGATGCCACCGATAGCGACAGGTCTACGACCATAACGATCAGCTAATGGTCCCGTCACTAGTTGACCAAAACCCATACTCAATATAAAGGCGGTGATGCTCCACTGAATTTGCGTCATAGATACAGAAAAATCTTGCGCCATAATAGGTAGAGCGGGCAAAAATATATCAATAGCTAATGGGCTAAAAATAACCATTAATATTAGGAGGGGTAATAGTTGCTTGTTTGTCATTTTCAATCTCTCATTGGTGAAGGAATAGTATAAGAGGTTGGTATTATGAGCAGAAGTGAATTATTATTATTTCTATTATTCCAAATTGGAATTTTACTGAGTGAGTAAACCCCATGAGTAAATTTGACCTTAATTTATTAAAAGTATTAGAAATATTGCTGCAAGAGCGTAATGTCTCTGCAGCAGCTCAGCGCTTGAATTTAAGTCAGTCTGCAGTAAGTAAGCACTTAGCTCGGCTACGAGAAATGTTTGCTGACCAGCTGTTTGAGCGTAAAGCCCAAGGACTTAAAGCAACACCACGTGCGTTAGAATTAGCGCCACAATTAACACTGGTGATTCAACAACTGGAGCAACTTACTCGGCCTGCAATGTTTGACCCTAGTGATAGCAGCCGAAAATTTCGTATTCATTTAGCCGATACAGTATGTTCATTAACGTTTCCTTCATTTATGCCTGAATTACTCAACCAAGCACCTAATATCACGTTAAAAACGAATACATGGAATGAAGATAGTCTTAAACAATTGCTAAAATGTGAGGTAGATTTAGGCATTGCTTGTCGAGAATGGGATCATCGTTCCCCTTTGCATATCAAGCATATTCCAGCAGAGCTAAATTATGCAGAATTATTGCAAGAACACTCTTTATGTTTGGTAAGAGAAAATCATCCGGCATTAAAGAAAAAGTGGAATTTAGAAACTTTTCTCCAATATCGACATTTACAAGTTACTATTGGTGGAAAAGATCATTGGTTGCTTGATGAAGTGCTAAATACAGAAAACTTATACCGCGATATTGCGATTGATATGCCTGATTTTCATAGTGCGATGAGTCTGTGTGAGCAAAGCGATCTTATATTATGTGCCCCTGCTAGGCATGTTAGCCAAATGGCAAAGCACTTTAATTTAAAGGTGTTGAATATACCTGTTGAATTTGCCGATGGGGCTTATGTGTTACTTTGGCATAAACATTTTGACCATGACAATGGGCATCGTTGGTTAAGAGAGCTAATTATCAATAATGTCGGTAAAGCAAACGATGAAACTGGTTAGTTTTTAAAAAATCATGAATTAGATAGTCGCGGCGAAACCGCCTTAAAGTATATATTCCAAAAAATAATTTTCTATCAAGCTTTGGGGCACAACGTTAGATAGATTTTATGGCAATTTGTTGCGCTAAGCGGAAGCTTCGAATGACAAAATTAATACTTCAACTCCTAGCCAAGAGCAATCATTAGCGGTTTAAGGTTTCTATATTTATATCACTATAATTGTTTATTGCTATTGCCTTGCTGAGTTTTAGTCGGAAATTTGGATTTCATTAGTTTAAGAGCGTAATAAAGTACCGTATCTTCTTTTATTGTTGCAATATGCATCCCTTTAATTTCATTTCCATTTTTTACAAAAATTAATTTTTGAGGTGCTATATCATTTTCTGATTTTATTGTTATTTCAATATAGCCATCTCTTTCAATAATATCGTTTACGGTAAATGTACGCTTTTTAGCGACATTTCTATTTGTGAAAGAAGCTTCAATATATTCACCAGATAGGTCACTTTTAATAATTAAGGCAGCAAAGAAATCTAAATCACCTAATCTAGCAACTCCTCTCCAATTGCCTTCCAATTTAGATAAATCAAAAGCGAATGAGTTGAAAGAAAATAAAACAAGTATTACAGAACAAGTTGATTTTATTAGGTGCATATAAATTCCATTTTGTGATTATTAGTTATTTGCATACGACTGCTATTCGCTCTAAGAAGACACTAAGCTTTTCAGTTCGTTACGTCAACTATGCGAGCAGACGAGTCATAAAAACAAATTAGTGAAAGGTCAGCTATATTCATATCTTTGTTAACATGGACTCACAGATTTCTTCAGTTAGCTATAAGCTGACATTGTTGCCTGAATTTGAAAGGCTAACTTTTACACTCGGAAGTTAGCATATAATAATTTTCACTAAAATTTCTAATATGTTTTGATGATGTTTTTTTATCAATGAAATGCTTAACTTATGTGAAGGATTGTAAGGGAATACGGATTAATGTGATTGAAGGATCTAGAAAAACGATTAACGTAAAACAATAGTCTTTATTAACCTTAAAACGGTATAAGGATTAAATACATTAGCCTCCTAGCGGTCAAATTTAGCCACCTCCTTCATTTGACATATTTTGTTACCCCTTTTTCAAGTGATATTTGAAGTAAACTGGCGACAACTCGGTCTATAATTGTTCGAATGTCAGTTGAAAAAAAACAATATAATAATTAAATTACAAAAGGATTAAGTTAGGATGAGAAAATTATTACTACCGTTATTTATTGGGTGCAGTTTATCTACAGGCTTAGTACAAGCCGATACATTTTCAGATAACATTAAAGTGGCAATGAAAGCTGAAGCCCGTTCAGAAAAAGATAAAGATCGTGATAGAAACCGTCGACCAGTAGAAACACTTGAATTTCTTGGTATTCAAGAAGATATGAAGGTATTGGAGCTAATTCCCGGTGGTGGTTGGTATACAGCTTTGCTCGCGCCTGCTTTGAAAGATAAAGGCAAACTTTATTTAGGTATGGCCGGCGATCGCATCAAAGATGGTTTATTGAAACAAAAAGGTTTCAGTAAAGTTGAAACGGTAAGTAATGATTCAAAATGGGCGAGTAATAAAGAAGAAAAGCGCTATAACTTATCAAACATCAATTTTGATGTAAAAAATATAGATGCGGTTCTAACTTTTCGCAACTATCACAACTTATCGCTAGCAACACGTACTGCCGTAAACGTAGAAGCGTTAAAAGCACTTAAACCTGGGGGGATTTATGGCATTGTTGACCATACTCGCCGCCATATGCAAAGTGAAAATGATGAAAACGGTCGTCGTGTAGACCCAGTATTAGTGATTAAAGAAGTTGAAGCAGCAGGTTTTGAATTTGTCGATTACTCAAATCTTCATTACAAAGCTGATGATGAATTACGTTATGAAGTAGGTCGTAAATCAGTAACAGGTAATTCCGACAGGTTTACTTTGTTATTCAAAAAGCCTATGAAGTAAATTCAAGAATCTATACGAAAGACCCTGTAACAAAATCGGTTACGGGGTCTAATTTAACAACAGTAAGTCATGAGTTCCAAGTATCAGGATCGAAGAGGTAACCTATACCTCTTACCGTGATAATATTTCTTCGGAATTAGAAGCTAATAGCTACAGTTAACAATGAAAAAGTGATTGTCTCAACCCTGTGAACGACAGCCGTTCGGCTGCCCAAGCATCAAAGCGGCCGTTAGATTAAATCACCAGAAAACTCATACTGATTTAATGAGTAATATGCTCCCAATACCAGCTGATAAATACAGGGAGGTTAAAAATCAGCGAAAAGTCAGTGAAACGTCATGTTTTCCACATCGATATCTCTATACTCTCCAAGACTTTTACTTACAGTAAGGACTGTGTTCAATGCCAGCTAAGCAATTTGTGGGAATAAAATTAGTGTTATTTTCTCTTCTTAATTTAACGACTATATGTCAAGCCAATGAAAAATTGACTTCTCAGCCATTATCCATTATTTATTCGTTTGTAGGAGAAAACAGCAAATCAATTTATTTGAGTGATGAAGAAGGGAAGACGCGCATAAAAGTGTTAGATGCTCCTGACAGCAAAGGCGACGGTTATCCAGCTGTTTCTCCCTCAGGAAAGCACATTGCTTTTTATAGTAAATATGATGATTACAAAACTTGGTCTATTCACACAGCAGATCTTGATGGTAAAAATATACGCCGCTTGACCCATGTAAAACATGTTTGGGATAGTGCACCTGTTTGGTCTCCTGATGGAAAAACGATTGTATTCGCTAGAGAATACAAAGATTCAAACGGAGATTGGCATGAAGAGATGTGGCTGATGAATGCAGATGGCACTGAAAAAAGCCAAATAAAAGCCCTAGAAGGACGTTCTCCTGAATTTATGCAAGATGGAAGATTACTCTTTCAATCTAAAGCCAGCCCTAGCCAAATAAGCATTGCTAATATCGATGGTAGCAACATAATTCAGCTTACCAACGATGATACCAATAATATGTCGCCAAAGGTTTCGCCTGATGGTTCGCAAATAGCTTACCTGTCAAATAGAGATGGCAATCAAGAGGTATACACTATGAGTCTTGATGGTTCCAACCAAAAGCGACTAACATCTAATGATATTCAAGAGTGGGGCCCAGCTTGGTCTACTGATGGTACCAAAGTCTTTTTTTCATCACAGAACGTTCACGGGTTTTATGATCTCTACAAAGCAAACAAGGATGGTTCATCTATTAAGAAAGTATTGAATAGTGCTTCTCAAGCAGCAACTGTGTACCACTTAGATAAAAGCTATTTGGAAAGGTTAGTGAAGTCCAAACAACAATAAAAACAAAATGGAAGATGAGGCTTTTTCTGAGTAACAGTTATTAGCAAACATCTAGCATTAAAAATATAGTCACCAATGACATCTTTGGTGGCTTAGTTCTCTATCAAGATAAATGTAGGTCTACATCTTCTGAACAATACAAACAGCTCAAAAAGCTATTGATATTAACTATATTCGTATCTTAACTGTCCATTCTGAGGTCGTTTCATCATTCAAAAAAGGGTCGGTTTTTGGCAATACTGACGGTTAACCTTAACTCGGTAAGGGGCACTTTGCGCCACAGAATTTATGATTAATTTGTGCGCTTGGAGACCTTAGTTACAGGTTGTTCTTTAGGTCAAGAGCTAGCCAAAAGCGGAAGTTAGCTTTTGAGTTAAAAACGGAAGATCCGGGACCCTAAAGTTGTCGTTTGTATAAAAACTCACATCCATTCACAATTGAGATTGTGCCGAAAATTTTTGCACGGAATTAGATCTCAAATCCCCAAAGCGGACATTGAATCATGTAAGTTTTAAATAAATTATATAATATAAAGTCTAACTCGCTTTCGCTCCCAGAGCGCCATAGAAGATTTATTTTCCAATTAAAGAATTAAAACCTTTGGGTTTTATTGCCAGTACCGACTGATCTAATTGATATAAAATATTTTCAGCAGTATTTCCTATTATTAAACCAGGAATGCCAACACGAGCTACAGTGCCCATAACAACCAAGTCGGTATTTATTTTTTTAGCGTATTGAGGTAATACAATTTTTGCATTACCTTTTAACAAAATACATTCAGGTTTAATTAAGTTAAAGGCCATTTCATCCAAGGTATTTTTAGCTTTAGCCATAAAAGCATCAAAGTTAGCTAAATGCTTATTTTCTACTTCATTTACATAGGCATTTACATCATCTTCATTGTTTTTAATAAAACCATAATTTCTTAAAGCACTTTCATATTTAGCAGACCAAGCAGAAACAATTTTTAAGTTATATCCTCTAAATTTAGCAATGGAAATAGCTGTTTTTAGAATATCTAAATTTAGACTCTCTCTAACCAGCCTATCATCTTCTGGGTAGTTATCATCGACATCTATTGCAGCAATAATACTCTTGGTTTTTTCCTCATCATCGACATTTATTAACCAAACATGACATGGTGAATGCCTAAGGTAGCCCATATCATTACTACCGAATATCGCCCCCAAAACACCTTCGTTCTCTGAGGGTTTAACAACAAGGTCAAAGTTATGTTGCTGTACTTTTTTAATAATATCAATATATGAATTGCTATAAATAGAATCTTTTTTAATCGCTATTATGTTCGAAAACTGAGAAATAACTCGATCACGCTCGGCTTCTTTTTGATCAATGAATGCTTCAATTTTCTCTTTGGCAAAACTTAAAGAATTAGGCAGCGTTTCATGGCTAATGGTAAACACAACTGTAAGGCTAGCGTTATTTTTTTCTGCAATCATCACAGTTTTTTTCAATGCATCTTTATTATCAACAGAGTCACTATAGACATATAAAACATTTTTATATTTCGTCATCATAGTTATTATTCCTTTATATCAATCAATTTAAATCTTAAGGATTGAGGTTAACAAATGTAATCAGTTAACCCCTGTCCTTAGTAATATTCCGAATATGGTCGTTATCTTAAATGAAGACGATTTACCTAAGGTAATCAGACTATAAATAAAATTTAAAGCCCAAGGTTACTACGGCTTCATCTTCATTTATTCTGTCGTAATAACCAGTAAGCTTTGTTTCTTTATTGGCGTAATCTACCCGTAAATTAAACCATACAGTTTTATTCGTATTTAATGGCTGCGCATATAAGCCTGACAACGTCAGTGAATTAGAGTCTACCCCGGTACCGCTCACTGATATATATTCCGGCCAAAGTTGAATATAGGAGCCATTGGTTCCCATCAGATAAGTGCCATATAGGTTTAACATATAACCATCAACATCCACACCTTCGGCCTTACCTGTCATATAAGCAATATTGGGGAATAGTTGCAATTTACCGGTAACAGAGGGCGGTACCATGCCAATTAAACCAATAGCCGCTAAATTATTATCTCCTTGATTATCAATATAATCGACAGAGAAACCTAATTTAGGGGCATAACTCAAATCAGTGTCTATTACATGAAAATATTGTGCTCTGACTTTAAGTAAATCAGCGCCCCATTTATCAGCATCATCTTCATCCCCCAAATACCCCTCAATAAAGCCCATAAAAGAATGTTTCTCATTCCATGCACCTGACCAAGAAGCTGTTGCACGAATGTTATTCTGCGTATTTACCCACACGGATGCCATGGTATAAACGCGAGTAAGATCAGAGGGGTCGATTGCTTGTGTAACTTTATCAGTTGGGCTAGCAGTATCCACCTCATCTCTATTTTTTTCGCTAATATTTGCAAACGTTAAACTAGAAAACAGTAAGCCAAATAAACACAGTATTGGTGTTAATTTATTTATCATTATAATCCTTGTTTATTTACTTGCTTTAGCTGTTAACTCATAAGTAGCAACGCCTGCTAAGACTGTTTTTAATACTTTAATATCTTTAATTTGTTTTAGTTTAACCGTGAGGGGGTTGCCACTTAAAAATACAAAATCTGCATTTTTTCCTACCTCTAAAGAGCCTGATTCACTCTCCATGCCAAACTGATAGGCGGCATTGATCGTGTATGCAGCCAATGCTTGTTGAGGCAAAATCGCTTGATCTCCTCCAAGTACCCTACCATTTTTTGATGTACGCTTGACCGCTATCCACATATTTAACAAGGGATCAATGGGCGATACCGGTGGATCGTTATGCATAGAGGGGTGAACGCCATACTTGAAGCCATCGGCCATGGCACTTAAACGCTGAGCACGGTCAGTACCTAATGTGGTTTCGTAATGAAGGTCGCCCCAATAATAGACATGAGTGGTAAAAAAAGTCGGCGAGGCGTTTAATTCAGCCATTCTCTTAATTTGCTCTTCTGTTGTCACTTGAGCATGAATTATTTGAGGGCGAATACTCGAGTCTAATTTTTCACCTAATGTTTGCTGTGCATATTCAATGGCATTTAAGGCAATACTTACTGCTCCATCGCCATTTGCATGAATAGCCGGCCAAAAGCCCCTTTGGTACATATCTAAAACTTGTTGGTTAAAGAATTCTTGAGTACCTTGTGCGCCACCTTCACCAATTCCTTCAGTATGATAGCCCTCTGTGAGATATGCTGTTCCACCTTGTAATGAACCGTCGGTCCAAGTTTTAATAAATGGGATTTTTAACAAGTTGTTTTCATAACTTTTCAATTGAGGCACTATTTCTTCATAGTCAGGTGCTGTAGAAAAATATCCGCCAACGACTCTTACTGGAAAGTCTGCTGAATTTGTCGCTTGTTGCAGGCCATGTAGCACGGCCGCATTCATGATGCCTAATTCCGAAGAAGTGGTAATACCTTTGGTTGCACGCAGGAATGCAGCAGATTTCGCGGTATCAGGACTTGGATTCGGATAGCCCTTTACCGAAAATAACGCAGGTTGACCACTTAGGTAGCCAGTGAGTTGACCGCTATCATCTTTTTCATAAAATCCGCCCGTTGGGTTGGCCGTTGATTCATCAACACCCGCCTGTCTTAGCGCTTCACTATTAGCAAAACCACCATGACCACTCAAGTGAAAAACCATGACAGGGGTATTTGGGAATAATTTATCGAGCTGATCTCTAGTTGGTCCACGCTGTTCAGCGTATAAGGTTTGATCAGCACCGAAGGCGATAATCCATCCTTCTTCATTTGGTGTAGTTCGCTTAATTTTATCTAACGCTTCGGCAAGAGTAGGTGTTGAAAAAGGAGCGACATCCGTTAAGACGCTAGTAGTACTAGACATGTAAATGTGATCGTGCGTCTCTATAAAACCTGGGACGATAGTTTTCCCTTGAGCATCCTGTACAAATTTATTATTACCAACATTCGCTAATACCGTTTCATTCGAACCTATAGCAACAAGTTTACCTTCTCGATAGGCCATAGCTTGTGCTGTTGGCATCTCAGGATTCATGGTGACAATATCTGCATTTATAATGACATTGACCTCTGCTGTCACTTGTTTTTCAACGTTAACTTGTTCACTACAAGCACTAATTAACCCCGTTAACATAAAAGAGGTGACCAAACGGTTAAGTCTTTTCATTGTTTTTTTCCTTATTTGGCAAATTAGCCGGTGACTGAACTTGATAAAAAATAGCATAGAGCAATGACACTGAATACAAAGTTAATAATGTTGCGAAGCTCAGTCCGCCCAGTATAGTCACAGCCATGCTCTCAAAAACTGAGTCTGATAATGAATGTGGATTTACTCCCTGAACGTTTTGCGTAAATTAACAAGTTGTATGACGGGTAAGCTACCGGCCCATGTATAAAATCAACAGGTATTAAAGATCTAAGCATATAATTAATATCGAATATTATGTATATTGGCAAAAAAATACAATCGCTTAAAATTCTGGACCCGTTTAAAAAATGAATATCAAGTCGGTGTTAGTGTCAAAAATTCAATCCATGTCCTCTATTGGTATAACCGTTGCCATTATTTTTTTGTCGATTTCAATATCTCCTTCTTTATTACCAAGACCCTATATACTACAAGGAGTGCTCTCTGGTTTATTGCTCTATCTTGGTTATATGTTTGGCTTGATTTTAACTTGGTTATGGGGTTATTTTCAACTGCCAGTGCTTGTTGGAAAATCTCGTTTAATGACCCGAAGAGCAGTGTTTTTTATTTGCTTTTTATTCTTGGCAGTATCGCTATTCTATGCAAATTATTGGCAAGATAATTTACGGGAATTAATGGGATTACCTTCGCTAAAAAATAGCTTGCATGTGCATATGATATTGATTGCCTTTGTAATATCAATGGCTTTGTTATTATTATCCTTCCTAATAAAAGGACTACTTAATAAAATTAAAATGAGATTAAAGAAAGTCATTCCTTACCGAGTCGCTAATTCACTAAGTTTGGTGATGGTGGCATTTTTAATCTTTATATTTACCAATGATATTATCATTAAAAACTTGGTCAATGTGTTAGATAATGTATACGCATTAGCTGATAGCCATAGTGATAAAGGCATAGCCTCCCCAACTGAAAGTTTTATATCTGGTAGTGCACAATCAAAAATTGCATGGCATACCTTAGGCAGCGCAGGTCAAACATTCGTCACTGGTGGCGCATCAAAAAAGCAACTAACACACTATTTTGGTCATGAAACAAAACAGCCTTTGAGAGTTTATGCTGGGCTTAGATCAGGAGACTCTACAGAAGAAAGAGCCAAGCTAGTTTTAGATGAACTGATACGCGTAAACGGCTTTGACCGATCTAAATTAATTATTGCAACGCCAACGGGGACTGGTTGGCTAGATCCTTCGGCAATGGACACATTAGAGTACTTACATAAAGGTGATAACACGATCGTAAGTATGCAATATTCATACTTACCAAGCTGGTTAACCTTATTAGTTGACCCATCAAGTGCCAAGAGATCCGCAGCAGTACTTTATCAAGTAATTCATCAATACTGGTCAAAACTACCAAAAAACAGTCGTCCTGATTTATATCTATTTGGTTTGAGCTTAGGGGCTTTCGGCTCAGAAACGTCTATAAATTTGACCACCATTATTAAAAACCCTATACAAGGTGGCCTATTCGCAGGTGCACCTTTTCCTAGTACCTTGTTACCTTTACTCACTAAGCAAAGAAATAAAAAATCACCACAATGGCTTCCTGTGATTCAAGATAGCTCGTTAGTACGCTTTACCGCACAAGAAAATAAACTCAGAAATAACGATTGGCATTGGGGGCCAATGCGTTTTGTTTATATCCAGTATGCCAGTGACCCTATCACCTTTTTTTCAACAGATTTATACCGAAAACAGCCTGATTGGATGAAGGGAGAGCGGGGCCACGATGTATCTCCTGAATTTAAATGGTTTCCTATGATTACTTTTTTTCAAGTGTTGTTTGATTTACCTATGGCCGACAAAATGCCTAGAGGACATTCACATAATTATTCAGCCAGCAGCTATATAGATGGATGGCTCGAAGTTACGTCCCCAGAAAACTGGGGAGAAAAAGAAATAAGGCGTTTAAAACTGCGATTCTCTAAACAGTAGAATCTATGTGCAAAACAAAGTGTCTATTATTTATGCTTAACTTAGATGATTGATAGGCGAATACTTACTCTGAGGTTAAAAACCACCTATTTTAATACTCTTACCAAGTAACTTTATCTTTGCTCAAACATAAATACAAAATTAGGTCGATATTCTATGGTGCGAAGAGCCCCGAAGCGTCATAAAACTTAATACCTAAAATCATATTAATTAACGTCCGCTTTTGGTGTTTTAATCAAATTAGAATTTTTGACTTTATAGATTTATGATGAAACTTAGAACAATTCTCTTATCTAACGGAAGGATGGTTTCTATCGGATCACTTGTCTCTAGATAAGCCTAGGCTAATGTCCTGTTTCGTATCATTGTTAACATTGAACTAGTGATCATTAGAATGTTCTTCAGCTAGCCATAAGCGGTCATTAAGTTTTTGTGAATCCATGATGATATTCAGGGCAATATTAACCGAAATTTACTGCTCGTTTGTGGGGCAGGTTTAAGCTCATTCCAGTCGGTCATAACTTCTAAAATTTGTATTTCAACAATAAAATCATGTATTGTAGTTTCACAAACAATTGAAGTAGCCGACGGGCTGTTTTGAGCGTTCAACAGCCGCTCAAGTAATTTCTATTCTTCATTTTGCTGCATAGCAGCCGTTCGAGCTTGCTTCACTGACAATAAATGTGACGAATTACTATTTGAAGTTTTGTTGGTTAAGAATACATAAACCTATCTTTATCCTGACAGGCTCTTGAGCCATGTGGTCGTTCACGTATTTGTATTGGCATAACTTCAAAGTGCGAACAGACTACATAAGTAGTAGCTTATATGAAGGGGCAATTTTCGGTTTATATAGCTGACATAAAATACGGATATTTACGAATATGAATAATAAATTCTAATAAGCTTTTGTCGCATTATGAACATCGTGAGATAAAACTTCCTTTTCAAAATAACATCTTTTGGGTAAAGACTTTTATTATTCTAATACTCAACAACATTTGCTGGGTAAACTCCAGTATACGCTCAGCACTGCATACCGGGTTTTCTTCCTGCTTATAGCCTGAAATAGCAACTCTGACTACTGAGCCGTCGCGAAATATAGGCCTAAAGGATTACCATGACGACGGAAGCGGTGATGTAAAACAAACACAGTCAGCACCAACATTAATACTTCAGCGAGGGGCCCAGCATACCAAATACCCGACTCACCCCATAAAGATGGCAGAATAAAGGTCAGTGGCAGCGTAAATACGTAAACTTTGGTCAGGCCCAGGATACCAGCACGGCCAGCATCACCAATTGCCTGAAATAAGGTACTTATTATCATCAAGGGCCCGACCAAAAACAGCAGCATAGTGATTATTGGTAGCACCCGGGCAACTTCGCTAATAATCAAAGCATCACCAACAAACATTTGGCCCAGTGAATCTTTGAATGCAAAGGTGATCCCTTGTAATGACAAACAATACACCAATGCTATGACAAGTGCCATCTTGATACTGGCATTGGAACGTTGCCAGCTTTTAGCGCCATAGTTATTTCCCACTATGGTTTGAAAAGCCATGCTTAAGCCCAGTAGAGGCAGAAAGATAAAGGTCATTAACCGGGTGATAATGCCATACGCCGTCACTGTGGCGTTATAGTTTTCACCTCCCCACAACTGCAAGCAAATGATCACGGCAATGGAAGACAGAGACACACCTATATAACTCAAGCTAGTCGGGGCACCTAACAGCAGAAATTGTGACCAGAATTTACGCTTGGTTGAAAGACTGAAAACCTGTGTGTTTATTACGTTATGCCCGTATCGGCGAAACAAGGCGACAGCTAAAATGGATACCCCTTGAGCCAGAATAGTGCCATAAGCCGATCCAACAACCCCAAAACCCATTTTAACAATAAACAGGTAATTAAACAGAGCATTTAGTAAAACCGATGCCAGAGAAACCGCAGCCATTAGCGGCATTCTCCCTTCACAGCGCAAAGTGTCACTATTGATGGCAAGTATAAAACCCAAAGGCGAAAACCAAATTAAAATAGCAATATAACTGTAACCCAGGTTGGCCAGGTTTTCAGAACCATTGGCTACTAGCAATGACAGGGATTTACCGCCGAGCATAAATACTAACATCAAGCAAAGACAGACAATGAGGGACAAGGTAATTGCCTGACTAAAGTTTGATTTTGCCTCTGCTTTTTCCCCAGCTCCCAACTGACGGGCAAGCACACTGGAAAAACCACTAGCAACTAAGGTAGACAAGGCGACGAGTAACATAAACGCCGGGAACATCAAGGTAACGGCGGTTAATGCCTCTGCACCGACAAATTCACCAAGAAAATAGGCATCTAATAAGGTAAAGGAGCCATTCACCAGCATGATCAAAACAATCGGCGAGGCGGTTTTGATAAATACCGATAGTAGTGAACCGGACAGGAAAACATTGTCTTGGTTTTGCGTGCTTGTATTGGTCATTTTTTTATTCTCTATTCATTTCCACTGTGTTGGTCGGAAATCTCATTAAATTTGCCTAACACAAAATCCTGAATTTCTTCGGGCCAAGTGGTTATGGCTTGTTTAAAACTTACTCTACTGTTGCGATATAGGGCACGACTGGCTTCTTCAAACCCCGATGAGTCCCCTAAAAACAACATCATAAATTTATCTAATTGCTGTTGCTTCATGCATATTATGTCTTCCACGGAAACGTTTTTTAGCGCCTCTTCGACTAATTTTCGTAAGGTAAACGATGCCCCGCCGCGCTGCATGGCAAGCCATTCCCAATGCCGGGGTAATAAGGTAACTTCTTTTGAAATCACGCCTAATTTTGGCCGACCACGCTTATGGCCGGGTTGTGCTACCGGACCGAAAAGGTTATCTATTACGCTTTGCGCATCACCGTGCCAGTTAAGCTCTATGCGTTTGCAGTTGTCGACTTCGATGACAATTGGCTCAATACTTGGGTCGATTGATTTCACCTGATGAATGATTTCGTTAAGGTCACCCCGGGCAATGAATTTTTGCCCGTAAATAGCCAGATATCTTGTTGTCATTATTTGCTCCTGTAAATTAGCATGATACATCAAACATATTACCCGGGTAATATTGTTTGGTGTATATTACCCGGGTAATATCATTTGTCAACTAACACGCAGATAATAGTAAAAAGATCTTTACCGCATAGTATTTTTCCCGGCCAGGAAACAAGTAATAATTGGGCCAGTAGGATTCGTGTTGCGTTAATTACCAGGGTCTACTGTAGTGGCTAAGTGATTTTAGGCACGAAAAGTCTACTTTTATTAGCGAAGTGAACATAAATAACATTCAAAAGATGACAATTTAATCTTCAGCATTGTGGCAAAAGTTGTGTTTTGAAATGAAACTGCCACAGGCATAATGAGATTAAACCAGCCCTACAAGCGAGCATAAAACCTCGGTAAAATATTATCATGGCTTCACAAAAGTTTGATGTCTCCTTATGCTCAAAGTTACCGTTATGGTCGCAAAGGCCAACGTCTGCTTAGTAGAAAAATTTAGAAATAAAGGATACTAACTGTATAGCCGAGTTTGGCACAAAAGGGCCGTACAGGGTTTGCAATGGACGCGATAATTAATATCTAGCTGAAAAACTAAAGCTGCAACTACCGAGCGTCCGCTTTATGAACATACACTTGACGTTACCTAGACTTCTGTTTTAGTCAACTAAGCGCACAGAAAAGTCATATACAGTAATTGGTGAAACGTCCGCTATCGTATCATTGAAGAAAGCGTCCATGCCTTTAGTGGTATTAAATATCGGTTGTTTCCGAAAGCTCAAGCGCATCATCTACTTCAACGCCAAGATAACGAACTGTACTCTCTAGTTTCGTATGCCCAAGTAATATTTGAACTGCTCTCAAATTTTTT
>MAAB01001521.1_pt1 | contig 29616 bp, 27 predicted proteins | sample 1115991 | NCBI WGS metagenome assembly MAAB01 (sample SAMN04961124, study PRJNA320927) | seawater metagenome | isolation source: sample BD02T18 sea water enriched with oil for 18 days | place: USA:Gulf of Mexico | collected 2013-07-27
ACGCTTACATCTAACAATATGCTCAATAAAATTGAAGTTGCTGATATCGTTGCGCTGGCTAAAACAGCAGGCGAGGCCATTATGGCCGTCTATGAAAAAGATTTTGAGGTGGAATTTAAAGCCGATGAATCACCGTTAACCGAGGCTGATAAGGCGGCGCATAATATTATAGTGGCCGGTTTATTGGAGCTTGACCGGCGCAATGGTACCGATATTCCTGTTTTGTCTGAGGAAGGTAAAGGGATAGCTTTTTCTGATAGAAAAGGCTGGGAGTATTTTTGGTTAGTTGACCCAGTCGATGGCACTAAAGAATTCGTCAAAAAGAACGGTGAGTTTACGGTTAATATTGCTCTTATCTGTCAAGGTGTTCCTGTGCTTGGTGTAGTCTATGCGCCGGCATTGAATGCATGTTATTGGGCGAAAAAAGGAAAGGGGGCGTTTAAAGATGGTGAAAAGCTACCTTTACAAACGGCTTCCCAACGAACGAGTTATAAAATAGTGGCCAGTCGCTCACATATGTCGGACGAAACCAAGCGATACATTGCTAACATCGAAACCGATAAAGAAAAAGAACTGGTGTCGATCGGCAGTTCCTTGAAAATGTGTTTGCTTGCCGAAGGTGAGGCTGATATATACCCCAGGCTTGGCCCAACCATGGAGTGGGATACGGGTGCCGCTCATGCGGTTATGCTTGAGGCGGGGATGGATATAGTGATTTATGATGAAAGTGATTCATCACAGCGACTTTCGTATAATAAGGAAAACCTGCTGAATCCATTTTTTATTGCCGCAGAAAGATCTTAATTCATTAGCGAAGTGCTTCTTGATGTTGGCTTTGTTATTGATGTAGTGTTTGGAACTTAATATTTAAACTGGCGAAGAGAATATGATGTTTGTTTTACTGGAAATATTGCTCTTAAGTAGTTATTAATGATTTGTAAAGGAAAGGATGCATGACGGGGCAGGGTAAAATTAGGCAGTACGACTCTAAGATAAACGCCATTTCACGGTTAATTGATAGCGCAATCATATTTTTAACCTTTATTTCGGTGCTTGCAGTCAGTCATGTGGAGTGGACGGGGGCTTACTTACCCATCGTTTTTAGTGCGATTATATTATTCAGTTTTTTTGCAGAATCGCAGGATGCTTATCGCTCCTGGCGAGGCACTGGCATGCGTGCCGAAATCGATGCGGTATTGTTCTCTTGGGTCATGTCGATTCTCTTGTTGGTGGTGGTGGATTTATTGGTATTGGATACCCATGTTTACGAGCAGGTGCTCATGCAAGCTTGGATGTTAATTGTACCTGTTGAATTGATTTGTTGGCATGCGCTGGTGCGTGCTGTGCTGCGGTACTTTAGGTCTAAGGGGTATAATACGCGTCAAGTAGCTATAGTCGGTGCGACCCCGTTGGGTGAGCGTTTAAGGCTGATGTTTCAACGCATGGATTGGAGTGGTTTGAAGTTTATCGGTTATTATGACGATAGGGTGAAGGTGTCTGCTGATCGGCGTTTAGCGAATGAGGCTGTCGTTATCGGGAATATTGCTCAATTAGTTGATGACTGCAAAAGCGGTAAGATTGACACCGTCTATATTACCCTCGCGATGTCTGCAGAGTTACGTATTAAAGAACTGACCGAAAAGTTGGCGAATAGCACGGCCTCGGTCTATCTTGTACCGGATTTATTTACTTTTAATTTGTTAAATTCACGTTGGGTTGATTATCAAGGCATTACTGCCATCAGTATTTATGAAACACCCTTTGCTGGTGTGGATAGCCTGCTAAAACGCTTGGAGGATATTGTGTTGAGTGCGCTTATTCTCATATTAATCGCGCTACCCATGCTGGTGATTGCCTGCATTATTAAATTAACATCGGCGGGGCCAGTTTTTTTCAAGCAAAAACGATACGGTGCTGATGGGCGTGAAATAAGGGTTTGGAAGTTCCGCTCAATGACCGTTCAAGACGATGGCGCGCATGTAAAACAAGCGACAAAAGGGGATGCGCGAATTACCCCCTTTGGGGCTTTTATCCGTAAAACGTCTTTAGATGAATTGCCGCAGTTCTTTAATGTGTTAACGGGGCGTATGTCTATTGTCGGCCCTAGGCCGCACGCGGTTGCGCATAACGAGGAATATCGGGAGAAAATACAGGGCTATATGCTCAGGCATAAAGTAAAACCGGGTATTACGGGGTTGGCGCAAATTAGTGGTTTCCGAGGGGAGACAGATACCTTAGATAAAATGGAAGGGCGTGTGTTACATGATTTGAGGTATATTCAAACTTGGTCGATACGTCTAGATCTGAAAATTATTTTTCTAACCGTTTTTAAGGGGTTCGTGGATAAAAATGCCTATTAGTCGTTTTCCGAACAGGCTTCAATGGCGACTTACTTAGAGTTAGGGTTTAACTCGAAGCGTCTAGTGTGAGTTGTTGGGGAAAGGGTACAGCTAGCTTGGATGCTGTGGCATAATAAAGAAACTAATCGTTTTAGCGGAATGACGTGTTTATTTTGTAGTATTAGTACCAAAGTACAATAGACAGTTTTTGATAACCGTTTATTATTACGGGGCCTGTGTGAAGGATTGTTATTCGTACAGGTTTTAACGGCCATTAACTCAATGTTGAGTCAGTGGTTTTTTAATGCCAAACTTGGTGTGAACCAAGGACGGAAAGTCACAGATCTTTAATGCATGCGAGTCTAAAGATGGCTGGGCTACATTACTTAAAATTTAAAAGGAAAATGATGAAAAAAGTAATGTTTTTAGTTGTAGGAATGTTGTTTGCTGCGAACGTTAATGCGGCGTCTTTGACACTAACTGATGTAGATAGTAAGTTCACTAATGATGGTGGTTCAATTATCAATAACAGTTCAGATGCTGTTCACGTAAACTCTGGTACATTAGATAAAGCGTTTGTTCACACATTTGATGTGACAAATACTGGGTCAACTGGAATGTTTAGACTGTGGGTTGATGGGACTGCATCATCAACATCATTTATTAATAGTTTCAGTGTGTTAGTTGATGGGATTGAAATTGCGGTTTTAACTGCTCCGTCATATACAGTTGGTGTATTTAATTCAATTTTATTGAGCGCAGGTCAAACTGTCCAAATGATTGTGGCTGGTGACTTTGAATATGCATCTTATGGTTTAACGCTGCAAACACCAATTCCTGCAGCATTGTTCTTATTTGCTCCAGCTCTACTAGGTTTCTTCGGCTTACGTCGTAAAGCCGCGGTAGCAGCGTAGTAATAAGATCGAAGTAGTAATATTTGTTAGTTTAAAAAGGGGGCTTTTGCTCCCTTTTTTTATTTCTCAGCTACACTAAAAAAAATTAAGAAAGGGCAGTAGAATGAAAGGTATAACTTTACGATGGGCGGGATTGTTTTTATTGCTGTTGTGTGTTGCTAATTCGGCTATTGCTGCTAATAAATATTTATTAAATGCCGGTGATGTACTAGATATTTCAGTATGGAACGAAGAGTCTTTACAAAAAACAGTGGTTGTTTTACCTGACGGTACTATTTCCTTTCCTTTGGCGGGGGAGTTGGCTGCAGAAGGTAAAAGTGTTGGCGAGCTTAAGGCAGCGCTTAAAAAAAGCTTAACTGAATTTATCGCTAACCCCGTGGTAACGGTGATTGTAGCCAGTGTTACGGGTAATACGGTGCATATATTAGGGAAAGTGAGTACCCCAGGTAGCTTTGTAATGGCTCAACGATTAAGTGTGGTTCAAGCCTTAAGTTTGGCAGGTGGTTTGTCCCCCTATGCTGAGGAAAACAATATTATTGTGTTACGTAATCAAGGTGCAAAACAAATAGTTATCCCTGTGCATTATGCGGATATTAAAGAGGGCAGTAAGGTGTCCACAAATGTAACGCTGCATAGCGGCGATGTCATCATCATTCCTTAAGGTATAAGCGGTGTATAAAATAAGTTTTGTTTTGTTAGTAGGCTCCATTGTTTCATCGAGTAGTTATGCGGCTGAATGGTCTCTGTCAGGGAGTGTTAACCCTTCTGCTGAATATGACGATAATATATTTATGCGAGATGAAAATAAGCAGGGGGATTATCACTTCCAGATGAGCCCAACGCTTGTGGCCACGCGTAAACAAGAAAATAGTGAGTCATCACTCAGTTTGGGCGTTAAAGTAGATCGCTATGAAGCTTCGCAGCGGTTGGATCAAGAAAACCCCTTCCTAAGGTTCTATACACAGTTGCAACAAGAGAGGGCGAGCTGGGGTTTAGCGCTGAGTTATGTTGAAAGTTCAAGCCGTAGTGATGCGGCTGATGATACTGGTGATTTTGAAACGAACTCAACACTCACCACAAGCTCTATCTCGCCTTCATTTTCTTATCAATTAACTGAACGCGATATCGTGTCGTTAAGTGCAAGTTATGCAGAAAAGGAATACTCAACGAGCGACTTTTCTAATAGCATTAATAAATCATTATCGAGTAGCTGGAAGCATCAGTTTAGCGAACGTTTAAATGCGGGTGTTAGTTTGTCTTCGAGCAATAATAAATCGAATGGTTTAGCGAATTCAACAGATGATGATAGCTATAATTTGTCATTAACATCACAGTATAAGCTCTCTGAAATTTGGGCGATTAGTGGTAGTGCTGGTTTACGCCAGTTAGACAGTCAGCAAACGAGTATATTGGGTGTGACCAATGATAGTAGTGCAGGCTCATCGTTAGATTTCACTATTTCTTATAGAGGTGAAATTGATAGCGCAAACTTTAGTTTGTCTCGTTCGATATCGCCATCAAGTACGGGCGAAATAAATGAACAGGAGAAAGTTGCCTTAAATTGGTCTAGAAAGCTAACTGAAACTTTATCAAGCAATATTAATGCGAGTTTCCAAACGACAAGCTCAGCGTTAGATGAGGGTGCGGATACGCGTGAAAATATTAATGTTTCACCCTCGTTACGTTGGAAGTTCTCCCCTGATGCGGACCTCGCGTTATCTTATAATTTCCGTCAGCAAACAGAGTCGAACATAGGGACTCGTGCCAGTAGCAATGCCATTATGCTAACAATAAACTATGATTGGCACGGCTTTAGGCTTGCACGTTAAATAAATAGAGAAAACAATGGAAGAAGAAGTTAAAGGAATAGGCGATTACTTAGATATTTTAAGGCGCCATAAAAAGCTCGTCATTTACCCAGCAATATTCTTGATTTTATTAACCACGGCTATCGCGCTTTTATTACCTGCCACTTATAAGTCAACAGGGTTAATCTTAATTGAGTCACAAGAAATCCCCAGTGATTTAGTGCGCTCCACAGTAACGAGTTATGCGGACCAGCGTATTGCGGTTATTAAGCAAAAACTGATGACAACCGCTAAAATCATGGGGATTGTTAAAAAATATAACCTTTACCCTGATGATCGCCAAAAATCATCGGCATCGGCACTTGTTGCAAGGTTTCGTCAAAGTATGTTTGTTGATATGGTCCAAGCAAATGTAACCGACCCAAGAAGTGGTCGTACTAAGCGGGCGAGTATTGCGTTTAATGTGTCGTTTATGGATGAAAACCCGCGAGTGGCGCAACAAGTTGCCAATGAACTGGTGACTGAGTTTTTAAACGAGAATGTTAAAACACGAACAGCGCGGGCAACAGAAACTAAAGCGTTTCTTCAAGAAGAGGGTGATAAGCTTCAACGTAAAATTCAGTTATTAGAAAAAAAGGTAGCTGATTTTAAAGATGAATTTAGTGATAGCCTGCCAGAATTATTACCGTATAACTTATCGATGGTGGAAAACCTGCAACAAGAATTGGTGCATGGGCAGAATCAAATTTTGATATTAAAAGATCAAATAATGACGATGAGCTTGGAGCTTGCGAGCTTAGATGTGCTATTGCCGGGTATAGGCCATCAGCAACCGACCACGGCGGCGCAGCAACTTGCATTGGCTAAAAATGAATATACGGCGCTGCAGAGCAAGTACTCAAAAAACCACCCTGATATTAAACGTCTAAAAAGGCAAATAGAAAGTCTTACGTTAGAGCAAGGTGCTGTATCTGATAATAAACCTACAAGCTCTAGTAATAAAAGCCCGTTGTTTTTAAAAATACATTCTAAAGTTGATGCTTCAGAGCGGGAAGTTAAGCGATTATTTAAGCGTAAAAAAGAGATAAATGACAAACTGAAATTATATGAGAAGCGCGTTACGGAGACGCATCAAGTTAAACGTGCTTATGATGACCTAGTACGCGATTACGATAATAACTTAGCCAAATACAAGGAGCTTCGAGCAAAAGAATTACAGGCAGAGCTTGCGCAAAATTTAGAGGCTGAAAATAAAGGTGAGAGCTTCACCCTAATTGAGCCGCCTTCGGTACCAAGTAAACCGGAAAAACCCAATCGACCTAAAATATTTTTTATGGGGGTTATTGCTTCCATTGGTATCGGCATTGGAGTAGCTATATTGTTCGATATGTTGGTAGGTGGTGTTAGAGGTTATGCTGGAATAAGTCGAATTTTAGGAGCTAATCCCTTAGTTGTTGTTCCTGTGTTAACAGTTAAAGATGATAAGCCTCCTCAGGAAGGCAAAAAATATAAGCGTATTTATTGGTTAATTGGCTTGGCTGCGCTGGCTATGGTAACGATGATTGGTGTTCATTTTTTAATAATGGATCTTGAAGTGTTTTGGTTCAAACTTCTGCGTAAAATTAGTTTGTTATAATTATTATTAACCTTGAGTAATAAGATAAATGGATAGAATTCAAAAAGCACTGGATAAAGCGAAAGCAGGGCAGAAGGTTAGTGATAAGCAAACATTAGCTAAAGCAGAAGAAACGCCTCATGCTACTCGAGCAGAAGCGAAAGATATTGTTGATATTGCTTACACGCAGACGAAGGTTGTGAAAATATCTGAAAAAAGTTTAGCGGATAAACGTGTTGTGGCTGCTCAGTACAGTAATCCGCAATCTGGCGTATTTAGAATGTTACGTACGCAAGTGTTGCATAAAATGCGAGAAAATAACTGGCAAACCATAGCTATAACATCTCCAACAGCGGGGGAGGGTAAGTCATTAATCGCGTCTAATTTGGCGGTGGCGATGGCTTTGGAAACCAATCAAACTGTACTCTTAGTAGACTTGGATTTGCGTAACCCAGGCTTGAGTGACTACTTTAGTTTGAACGTTGAAATAGGGCTTAGAGATTATTTAGAAGGCGATATGGAATTATCGGATGTCTTGATTAATCCTGGTATTAAAGGGTTGGTTGTATTGCCAGGTAAGGGGAGAGCGGAAAATTCAGCAGAGCTACTATCGAGTTCTAAAATGACGAGTCTAGCGTCAAATTTAAAAGCGAAATATGACTCTAGATTAATTATTTTTGATATGCCACCAGTACTGCAAACAGATGATGTTTTATTGGCATCAAAATATATTGATAGCACTTTATTAGTTGTTGAAGACGGTAAAAATAAAGAGTCTGAAATCGTTAAAGCCCTGCAATTGTTGGAGGGTACGCAGTTAATTGGTAGTGTACTTAATAAATCAGAAAAGCCACCGATGCATCAAAGTTACTAATTTATGTACACCGAACACTTTGGCTTGAAGCACAAGCCGTTTAACCAGGTCCCCGACCCCGATTTTTTATACTTAAGCCCTAATCATAAAAAAGCACTGACCATGCTTGAATATGGAGTGCTTAGCCACGCGGGTTTTACCGTGGTAACGGGGGAAATAGGCGCGGGTAAAACGACGCTGATTAGAGCTTTACTTAAGAAAATGACGGATGATTGTATTGTTGGTCTTATCAATAACACCCATGAATCATTTGGTGACTTAATGACGTGGGTACTGGATGCTCTAGAAATTGAATCAGCGGCTATTGATAACGCTGGGCGATACCGAGATTACATCAATTTCGTTATTGAAAAGCACGCAGAAGGTAAGAGGGTGGTATTAATCATCGATGAGGCACAAAACCTGAGCGTAAAATCATTAGAGGAGTTGCGTCTATTATCCAACGTGAATATCGATAGCGATATATTTCTACAGTTGATTTTAACTGGTCAGCCGGAGTTAATTGATAAGCTTAATAGCCCCGAGCTTGAGCAGTTTGCCCAACGGATAGGCGTGGAGTTTCACCTTAAAGCGTTGGATTTCGAAGAAACACAAAAGTATATCGTCCATCGTCTGCATAAAGCTGGAGCAACGGTATCTATCTTTAGCCACGAAGCGTGTGCGGCTATTTTTTGTTATAGCGAAGGTGTTCCAAGAAGAATTAATAACCTATGTGATTTTGCAATGGTGTATGCGTTTGCTGATGATATTAAAAGCATAAAAATTAAGACCATTTTGTACATGATGGAAGATAAGAAAGCTTCGCGTATCATAAAGTCTTCTAATAAGGTGAACCCTCAAGTGGAGGCAGTGTCGGCTATGTTGAAAGATAAATATAACATTGTATTATTTTGAGAGCCCTTAAAACACAAGTTGTTTTAAATAGTGGTGGCGGCTCATTGGCTGTTTAACGATATCCTGAATCAATAATGTAGGAACATTTCAAATAGTGTGAGTTGGTATACATTATAAATTTTCATAATGTTCTATTGTGTATTTGTTAATGAGGGGGATCGTAACAAATTACCCATTTAAATTATTTACTAATACCTGCTTTAAGCACAAACCGTTCAAGTAAGAACATTAAAGGAGTATCTAAATATGGAAGACTTAAGCAAAAAAAAATCGTTAATAATATTAATATGTATAGGGCTATTAGTGATAGGTTGCTCGGTTGTCGAAGCATATCCGCCCTATACTAAAATAAATAATGTTAATTCTAGTTTTTTTTCGTCTAATCAAGGGATCATTAAAAAGATTAATGAAGACCTAAGGTATGCTCCATCAGCTGCGGGCGGACAAAAATATTATGTTTGTGATACAGGTGATGATAATAACTCTGGTTTATCAGAAGAATTCCCTTTTAAGACACACTACAAAGCAATGGAGGTATTTGGTACGGTTGATGCGGGTGGCAGCGTTTTATTTTGTCGAGGTGGCGTCTTCCAAGTTACTGCAGGGCGAGCAATAGATAATATGGCGTGTAATATTTCTGCGCCTTGCACCTTAGCAGATTATGGGGATCCTTCTGCCAAAAGACCGCTGATTGTAGATGATGGTAGCAATATCAATCCAATTTGGTTTGCTGATGGAGGAAAAAAATCACCGGATGGCGGTTACATTGTCAAAAATTTAATGCTGGTGTCTACCGGTGGTTCTGCTGTTGGAGTATTTCTCTATCGAGGAGTAAATAATATTGTATTTGATAATATTCTTATTGATGGGTTTAGGCTTGGAGTTCAAATAGCGGGTGGTTCGGTACACAATGTTACCTTAAGAAATTCAGTTGTGAGAAGGAGTAGGGGGCAAGGAATATTAGGAGCTTGTGATGATTGTTTGTTTGAGGGCAATTATTTTGAGAACAATGGGAGTACACGGTTTCATCATAATATTTATCTTTCTTCTAATGATGATCCTTTGGTAACGAATATGGTTGTAAAAGGTAACACGCTATATAAATCTGCAATAGATACTGATGGGAGCTGTGTTGGGGTGTCGCTCGGAGCGCATGGTAAGTTTGAGGGTCTTACGATTGAGAATAACTATATTAAAGAAGATATTGGGAAGGTTAAAGGGGGGTGTTATGGCATAAGTATAGATCCAGGTTATGCTTATGAAGAATTCTTTCGTAATGTATTAATAAGAGGGAATGTGCTGCTTAACGTAGGGGGTAATGCCATTGGTTGTGCTTCATGCGATGGCGTCGTAATTGAGAACAATATAATAATTGGCACGGACCCTGCCCTTGTGCATGGTATATCGGTACCTGTAAGTGCAGAAGACTCTGTTAAATCAAGAGGCGTTGTTATCCAAAATAATAAAATTCTACTTGGTAGAGATTGGAATCAGAGCAGTGGCATTCGAGTGCTATCGTCTATGACGGTAGTCAATAATGCCATTAATTTGCCTGACTACCCGCTGGGGATGTGCGTCCGTGATCTAGATGAAAATATTGACATTGGTCCTTCGTCGAATACCTGTACGAGCACAGTGTCTGCTTCAACCATAGGTGCCTTCGCTGAGCAGATGCTAAAAGATGCCTTTGGTGAAATAACACCCGAAGAAATAACACCCGAAGAAATAACACCCGAAGAAATAACACCCGAAGAAATAACACCCGAAGAAATAACACCCGAAGAAATAACACCCGAAGAAATAACACCCGAGAAGAAATAACACCCGAAGAAATAACACCCGAAGAAATAACATCCGAGGGAATAACACCCGAGGGAATAACACCCGAGGGAATAACACCCGAGGGAAATGGCGCTGGTGGTGGGTTATTAGGAGATACTGGAACAGGAAGTACTCGAACAAGAGATAGTACTTCAGGAGATAGTACTTCAGGAGATAGTACTTCAGGAGATAGTACTTCAGGAGATAGTACTTCAGGAGATAGTGCTTCAGGAGATAGTGCTTCAGGAGATAGTGCTTCAGGAGATAGTGCTTCAGGAGATAGTGCTTCAGGAGATAGTGCTTCAGGAGATAGTGCTTCAGGAGATAGTAGTGCTTCAGGAGGTAGTGCTTCAGGAGGTAGTGCTTCAGGAGGTAGTGCTTCAGGAGGTAATGCTTCAGGTAGCGATCCATCAGGAAGTGACGTCGGTGTGACTAAAGCCCCGGTTTTGAAGCAAAGTAAAGGTAAGGTCAGTTCAATTAAAGCAGTTACCGTGAAAGACTATTATCAAAGTTTAAAGAAGATTGAAGCGGGAGAAAACATTAAAAGTTGCCGAGCAAAAGATAGTAAGGGCAATTGTTTGTTGATCTAAAGAACGGTGAATTTTATAACAAATGCAAAGTGGTCCACTTTTGGAAATGTAGGTTACTCAGCTGACAATAAAGCTTACTATTCGTGGTTCGATAATAGTGGTAATAGCCACTCTCGAATTGTAACAGCACGTAATCGGTCGGTTAATATGGTGAGAGCAACCTCCATAGGCTTATAAGTTTTAAATTGTGACATTAGTTGCTGAGAAAGGCTGTATCATCAACGATGCATTAAGGTTAGGCTATTGGGAAATCAATAATAGGTGGTCGATAAATAATATGGAAGTTATGTTGAAGTGAGTTTAAGGAGTAAGGTCTTTAAAGCTGGTAACTGGGTGTTGATTGGATATTTCATTGCGCAGATTATTCGATTAGGGGGTAACTTGGTTCTTACTAGGTTACTCGTGCCTGAAATGTTTGGTTTGATGGCGGTAGTCTCAGTTTTTTTAGCTGGAATCGCGATGTTTTCTGACTTGGGTATTCAGCAAAATATTATTCAGAGTAAGCGTGGTACAGAAAGAGCTTATATAAACACGGCTTGGACGGTTCAGATTCTACGTGGCGGCTTAATGTTTTTGTTCATTTTAATATTGAGTGCTAGTTTATATTACTTTAGGGAATCTGGTCTTTTTGCGGAAGGCTCGGTTTATTTAGATCCTCAACTACCTTGGATTTTGGCCGTCATGTCCTTAACCGGATTGATTTCAGGTTTTAATTCGCTAAATTTAGCTTTATTAAGTAGAGACCTAAAGCTAAATAGGATTGTTTATATTGAAGTGATTAGTCAAGTGCTTGGCTTAGTCGTTATGATTGTACTCGCTTGGTATCAAAGAGATGTTTGGTCGCTAGTTATAGGAGCTATTGCATCATCTGTAATGAAGATGGTTTTATCCCATGACCCAAGGTTAGGCCATAAGAGTCGGTGTGAGTGGGAGCCAGCTGCTCTAAAAGATATACTTCATTTTGGTAAGTGGATTTTTGGCGCATCAATTTTTACTTTTTTAATGGGGCAAGGAGATCGGCTGCTTTTAGGTGGTTTGATATCACCCAATGAATTGGGGGTTTATACCATTGCATTTTTTCTTGCGATGGCTTTTAAAACAGTAGTAAGAAAATTGATGTCATCAGTTTTGTACCCAGCATTAAGCGAAGTGGTGAGGAACAGACCAAGCGACTTGAAAAAAGTTTATTATCAAATACGGGGCCGTTTAGATGTAGTGGTAATGATTGTGATCGGCTTGTTAGCAAGCTCAGGCCACCTGATTATAGATTTTCTATATGATGATCGATATAAAGAGGCCGGATGGATGTTAGAAATGCTTTCTTTGTCGACAGTTTTTTTAGGTATATCAATGGCTGGTGTTGTCTTCATGGCACTGGGTGATTCAAAATATATTATGGTGTTGACCGCCTTCTCAGCAGTTTTTTTATTTATTTCAGTTCCTATTGCTTACCAATTTTATGGGCTTTATGGTGCAGTTATCGCTATTTCATTGAACTCGATAATTGAGGTTCCATTGATTTTTTATCGAATGCGGCACTATAAATTACTAAGTTTGAAGGCTGAATTTAGGTTTTGGCCGGTGTTTTTTTTAGTGTTTTGGCTAGGCAAAGTAGTTCTTGCGAAATTATACTAATTGAGAGTAGGTGGAATCATTCATCTGAATGCTAAATTTTGGAAAAATGTGTTGGTGTTAATGTTGTGCTTCTGTGTTTAATGAATAGACGAGTGTGAAAAAGCTTTTTATGAGAGAGTCAATAGATGATGAATAACCTGAGTTTAGACGTATCAGTTATCATGCCAATGAAAAATGCTGAGCCCTATGTTTATGATGCGATAAACTCGGTTTTAAAGCAAAGCTTTAAAAACTTTGAATTGATTGTGGTTGATGATGGTTCAACGGATACCAGTAGGGAAATAGCAGAATCTTTTTTAGATGCCAGAGTTAAAGTTATAGCCGGCCCAAAAACAGGGGCGGCGGGGGCTTTTAATGTTGCTTTGAATATAGCAAAAGGGAAATACATAGCAAACTGTGATGCGGATGATTTGTACCCAGAAGATAGGTTGGCTTGGCAGGTAAGTTATTTAGAGATGAATAAGGCTTGTGATGCTGTATGCGGTACCTACTCGACAATGGATTCTAATGGCGTAGTGATTTCACAATTTAATTGTGGAAAAGAGCCTGATAACATATCTCATGAACTGGTAACAGGAAAAACCAGAACAAGTTTTTGTACTTTTTTGACAAGACGTGAAGTCTTGGTTGGCGTTGAAGGCTGTAGAGGGTTTTTTGTTACATCGCAAGACATCGACCTTCAATTTCGAATAGGTGAATGCCATAATGTTTGCTATGAGCCAAGAAATAGCTACTTTTACAGGTTACACGATAGCTCTATTACCCATACGCAAGCCAAAAACAGGCGTGTATTTTTTGAAGAAACAGCAAGACTTTTTTTACAGCAACGGCTTGAAAATGGTGCCGATGACTTACAACGTGGAGAGCCGCCTAATATTCCTGCTTTTGAAGGTCTGCCTAGCAGTAGTCAAGAGCAAATAAGAGGGATGCTTACATCAGAGGCATGGCGTTTACATAGTGCTGGACATAAAATGAAAGCAATTAATAAAGGCTGGAGCGTTTGCTTAAAGGCTCCTTTTGGCCTCATTAGTTGGCGGAATTTGTTAGCATTAATAGTTAAAAGCTAGCACGGCATAAGTTAACTTATGCCGTATTAAAAACTGAATGATAGAAATGAAGTTAAATAACATGAGGTGTTCGAGGATGGGAACTATCTACTATCTAATTCCTGACTTACATAAAAAGGAATTTAAAGCTAAAGATTATCTTAAAGCAATGATAAAGGGTGAAGGCGTTGCTTATTTTAAAAATAAGGTATTTCGTCAGCACAAACCCGTGGGTGGAATTAAGGTGATGTATCAGCATTGTATGATGCTGCGGGAGTTGGGGTACGAAGCCTATCCTTTAATAATGGGTAAGTATGTTGGTAACTTTTTTGGTTATGAGTTGGAGCTGAAATATATTAAAGATGTAGGTTATGACTTGAATAAGGGCGATGTTGTTGTTGGGACGGAATTTTTCCCTTATCAGGCGCTTAATTTTCACGGCGGAAAGAAAATACTGTTTATGCAAAACTGGATAAATATAGATAAAAGGCTCGAACCGAAAGATTTGACTAAAAGCTATAACGATTTAGGGTATGACAAAGTTATTACCTGTGGCCAATTTTGTTCAGAGATGGTCGAGGCTAAAATGAGCATGGAGGCTGCAACGATTACAAATGGAATCGACCAAGAAAAGTTTGTTCCAAAATCTGAACTAAGAATTCCTCGTAGAGTGCTAGCAATGTCAAGGAAAAATATTGAAGATTTGAATGAGATTGTTGGAATATTGAAGAGTAAGGATGTGGAGTTTGAGCTTTTTATAGCAGATGGTCTGTCTCAGGATGAGTTAATTAAAGAATACCAGAAAGCTGATGTTTTTTTGGTTACGGGCTACCCTGAGGGGCTTCCTTTGCCTCCGATAGAAGCGATGAACTGTGGTTGTGCAATCGTAGGTTTTACAGGTGGCGGAGCAAATGAATATATGGTTGATGGTGTTACAGCGCTGGTGTCTTCAGATGGTGACTGCATTGATGCAGCAAAAAAACTAGAGCTACTACTTACTGATATAGATTTGAAAGAAAGAATCAGGCGGGCAGGGCACTTAAAAGGGAAGCAGTATACCTTGGAGAATACAAAAAGTATGATAAAAAGCGTCTTTGAAAAACTTGAAATTGCAAAGGATTAGTTATTAATGAGTAAATATCTTATCGAACAGCAACTACAATTTGTAGGGGCGAAAAGTGACATACCGTATAAAGTAGGGCCAGCTCTTTCATACCGTGAGAAAATTAGGCCAATACACCGAGCGATACGGAAAGCGTATTATAAGGCCAGGGAAAGGGATGTTAAATTACCAGATTTTTTAGTTGTTGGTTGTCAAAAATGTGGGACAAGTTCTCTGCACCATTACCTTGCTAATCACCCAAGAGTATGGAGCCCAGAGAAAAAAGAGTTGCATTTCTTTGATTATTATTATGATCTTGGCGTGCCATTTTACAAACAGTTTTTTACCAAACAGCCAGAGAATATTAATACGTTGTTTGTTGGGGAAGCTACTCCTGAATATATTTTTCACCCGTACGCCGCAGCAAGAATTAAACAGACCTTACCGGGTGTTAAAGCGGTTGTTTTGTTAAGAAATCCTATAGAAAGAGCATTTTCTGCTTGGAGTATGGGGGTTCGTCAAGGCTGGGAGACATTAAGTTTTGAAGATGCGCTATCAAAAGAGAGAGAAAGATTAGCGGAAGATTTACATAAGATGCAGTTTGATGAGCATCACTATGGTTTCGAGTGGAACCACCATTCTTACCTCCTTCGGGGGCATTATGCTGCCCAAATAGAGAACTGGTTGTTGAGTTTTAATGCAGAAAATTTACTTGTTCTCTCGGCGGAGCGGTTTTTTTCACAAACAAAGGGTGAGTTTAAAAAGGTTTGTGATTTTTTAGGGCTTGATGAATGGTACCCTCAAGAATTTAAAAATATGTTTGTTGGTGCAAATGATAAAATAAACCCAAAAACTCGAGCTGAGCTGCAATCATATTATGAGCCCTATAATCAAAAGTTATACGAATTGATTAAGGATGATTATGAATGGTGAGATTAGGGCGCTGACAGGACTTAGAGGTTTAGCAATAGTTTTTGTTCTCCTTTCACATGCCAATAAAGCTGGATTTTTGCTTTTTGAGTAATTTTATTTTAGTGGGGGTGGGCGTTATGGAGTGGTTTTTTGTTAACGTTCCTTTTCTCATTTATTACGTTTAGATTAATAGAAGAGCCTTTGTATCGTTTAGGGCATAAAAAGAGGGTCTGATGAATATTAAACAAACATCAAGTATAAAAAATAGCCGGGCGACTAACAAAGTACAGTTAAACGTAGGTATCATTAACCCAGGCTATGGTTATGAGCGAGTTTCATACGCATTGCCTCCGTTAGAATCCTTTGCCTATAAACGCTTATATACACTCCCTGTTCACCGAATAATGAGCTCGCATACTAAGTTTTATAGAGAAACACCTGTCGTATTCGATTATGGTGTTGAACTATTGCATACATGGAATTCTTTGCCGGTTTGTAGAAAGCCATTTGTTGTTTCTTTTGAATGTGAATTACCAAGGTATTTGGGCGATGTTTTACCGTGGCAAGTTTCGGCTGGAATTAAGGTATTAAGGTCAAGGCGATGTCAGAAAATTCTCGCTTTATCCGAAGCAGCTAAGTACCGATTAATCGCTGAATTCAAAAAGAAAGGTTACGATGATTTAATCGAAAAAATTACTGTGTTTCGAGGTGGTGTCAGTTTGCCTATTGAACCTAAGGTTGATTACCCGTTAGAGGGGACGTTGAAATTATTATTTGTCGGTACTGATGCGGTAAGGAAGGGTATTGTTCCTCTATTCAAGGCGTGTGAGGCACTTATAAAGCAAGGCCGGAATATTCATTTAACAGTTATTGGTGGTTTTAGTGAGGAGTGTTATGTTCATGGTGAGTTTATTCCAGATACTAAGGCTATAGAAGCTCAGCTTAGAGAATCAAACTGGGTTAGCTTTATGGGACGTGTTGCAATAGCTGATGTTCTTAAGCAAATGAAGTCACATGACTTGTTAATGTTCCCCACTTTTGATGAAAGCCTCGGCTGGGTCCCGGTAGAAGCGGGTTTGTTAGGTGTTCCAACAGTAGCAACTGATATTTTTGCTCTCCCTGAATTGATTGATCATAATAAAACAGGCTATTTGATTTCTATTGATAAGGATAGGAGTAGGAGGTTTAATGGCTTAGATACGGTTGGGGAAGAGCTTTGTCGTCATTTGAATAAAGCGAATAAGGATATTGAATTAGGTTTGCTATCTATACTTGAGCACCTTGATGACAATAGATGGCTGATTGAGCAATGGGGCAGAGCCGCTAAAGATAAACTAGTGGTGTTATATAACCCTAAGGTTGCGGCATCTGAAATTAATAGTATTTACCGTAGCGCGATATAAATTGAAGGCCTTAATAAAGCATTATTTATGAGCGGGCGTGTTACTTAGGTGGCGGTTTTTAGTCGTTTAAGCCTATAAATTTAGCATGGTTATCTTAGATAGTAGTGGTTGAAAGTTTGAAATAATATGATAATTACAATTAAAAGCCTAATTTTTGTTTTACTTATGGGAGGGCTTGTTTTTTGGTTTGTAGGCCGCCTTCGCTTAAGTTGTATTACCGTAAGGGAGTTGTCTCTTTGGAGAAATGTATGGTTTGTTAATCAAATATTGGCTTTTTTACTGCCAAATATTTGGTTTTTTTTTGGAGCGCTTTTTGTCTCATGTTATTTTATGGTTCCAAAGACGGCGCAATCGAAAATGTATGTTTATATTCTATTGTTAGGTTCCTTGCCAATGATGCATACGATTGTACCGGGGTTAGGAGTTCTTAATTATTTGTTCAAGATTGATTATGCGCGTTTTTTATCGATATTTTTATTGTTGCCGGCATTTTTTTTATTGAAAAGTCGGGCGAAAAAGTTCAGGTTATCTTCGAATCCTATAGATAAATACGTTTTTTTATTTATTGCTCTTGTTAGTGTATTGGATTTTAGGGATGAAACTATTACGAATGGCTTGCGTTTTTTATTCCTGAATTTTTTAGATTTATTCCTACCATACTATGTTGTTAGTAGAGCTATTCATGATATGGATAGTCTGAATAAGTTTCTTGCAGTATTTTTAATATCGGTAGGAATACTCTCGCTAATGGCTGTTTTTGAATCAGTCAAACATTGGCATATATATAATCACCTTGTGCAACATCTCATAGGCGCATCTAAAGTAACAACAAGTGAGGTTAGGGGGGGCTTGTTACGCGCAGCCGTTACCTTTAGAACTCCGATAGCTTTGGGGTATGTTATTACGATAGGTTTTGGTTTATACCTCTATATGTCGTCTCTGATTCGAAATGAGAGCTTAAAGAAAATTATTCCGCTAGGCTTGGTGCTGGCTTTAATTTGTACTGTTTCAAGAGGGCCTTGGGTTGGCTTGGCTTTTTTGTGTATTATTTATATTTTTACTGGGAGAGAGAAGCTGACTCAATTAGGAAAGCTAGCGGCGGGGGGGCTTATAACGCTTCCTTTCTTTTTGATGACATCATATGGTCAAACATTTATTGATTTGTTGCCTTTTGTCGGCACAATTAGGGCTGAAACAGTCGACTATCGAGGTCGTTTATTTGACATGGCTAGTATCGTTATTCAACGAAATTTTTTATTTGGCTCGACGGATTATATCAATACACCTGAAATGCAAACTATGTTGCAAGGAGAAGGGATTGTTGATGTTGTTAATACTTATCTGCAAATTGCATTGGGGTATGGTTGGGTCGGCTTGATTCTGTTTTGTTCTATTTTTCTTTCGCTTTTATGGGGTATTTACCAGTTGGGTAAGCCTCTATACAGTAAGAACATGCAGTTATTTCAACTAGGTCGAGCACTCTTTTCTATTCTTTGTGGTATAGCCATAACAATATATACAGTAAGTTCTGTTGATTATATTCCTCATTATTACTGGGTCTTATTTGGGGTCTCCAGTGTGTATATTGTTCTTTCTAGGGAGTGCCTCGTGGCGGAGGCTAAGAACGGAGGGGGGGGGAATGAGGCCGGTTAATAGTGATTTTTTATGGGTAGACTTAACTCGAATTGTAGCTACTTTTTTTATAATTATGGTTCATGTCTGTTCGTCAACAATAAATCAAGAAATGGGAGGTGGGGCGCCGTTGGATTGGTGGGTAGGGGCAATTTATGCGTCTATATCAAGAGCAGGGGTGCCGCTTTTTTTTATGCTATCGGGTTTTTTGCTTTTAAGTAAAAAGGAATCCTTAACTGTTTTCTTTAGCAAGCGAATGGGTAAGATTTTAATTCCGCTGCTTTCATGGTCTATCGTGTATTTACTCTGGAGTGGATCAGGGGGGATTACAGATGTGGGACTTAGTCTGATAAGCGCCACGCTATCGCCAGTCCACTTCCACTTATGGTATCTATATGCGATTAGCGGTATTTACTTATTTATTCCTATATTGAGGGTGTTTATAGGGCATACGACAAGAAAAATGTCAGCATATTTTATATGTTTATGGTTTGTCGCTATTGCATTGGTGCCTTTGTTAGAAAAACTTCTACATGTTTCAAGTGCGTTAGATTTAAATATGATCTCTGGTTATATTGGTTACTTGGTGATTGGTTATGTTTTAGGTGGAATAACCTTTTCAAGGAAATTCTTTATCATGTTTATACTGCTTGCATTACTAATGATAGCAGTCACTGTGATGGGGACATTTGTGTTAACAGTGAGTAATGATGGTTCTCTTAAGAGGTCTTTTTTAAATTATTTAAGTCCCAATGTGATTGTAGGCAGTGCTTCAATCTTTATAATTTTGAAGTATTGTTTTGAACATGCCGTTTGCTTTAACCCTTATAAGAATGCTATTAAATTATTAAGTTCATCATGTTTTGGAATTTATTTAGTCCATATTATTTACTTGGATATTCTTTATAATGGTTTATTAGGGTTTGTTTTATCTCCTGAAACTTTCTCAGTACTATCTTCCATACCAGTACTTGTCATTGTCATTTTTATAATGTCATTTTTTACGGTCGTGCTTTTTCGAAAAATAAGTTTACTTAGTAAGGTAGTGTGAAATATTCTTGCATAGCTTGTTTGAATGCTGGCTGTAAACACCAAAGAGGTGTTATATACGTTTTCTTGGCTACTGAATATTAATCGTAGCTTTAAGTTTGATAAGTTCAAAAATACTATATTTAAGGGGGGACTCTCGTCATGAGGAAAAGAAACTGGGTTGGCGTATGTATAGTCAATTATAAAACGGCTACTCTAACAATAAATTGCTTACGCTCGCTTGCAATGGAGGCGAGGCTGTTTGATGTGATTGTTGTCGATAACGATTCGCAAGATGGCTCCTTTTCAGAAATATCTGCAGCAGTTACCCGTGCTGGTTGGAGTGATTGGGTCACCGTTATTGAGTCTAAACTTAACGGTGGTTTTGCGTATGGCAATAATATAGCTATTAGAGCTTTTTTAACGAGAAATGAAGCTCCGGAGTATTTGTATTTACTTAATCCAGATACGGTGGTTTTAGCTGGAGCAATTGATCGGCTCGTGTCGTTCATGCAAGGCAAAAGGTCGGCGGGTATTATTGGGAGTCAGATTGAGGGTGAGCATGGACAATTATTGAACTCGGCCTTTAAGTTTCATACATGCTTTAGTGAGTTAAATAAAGGGGCGAGTTTGAGTGTTCTCACCAAGTTGTTGAAACGTTGGGTTACCGATGAAAAAATCCCCACTGAGCCAGTGAAGGTAGACTGGGTATCGGGTGCGAGTATGATGATTCGCCGAGAGGTATTTGAGCAAACAGGGCTTTTAGATGAGGCTTATTTCATGTACTTTGAGGAAACTGACTTTTGTATGCAAGCAGGTAGGGCAGGGTGGGACTGCTGGTATGTTCCCTCGAGTCGTGTTATGCACTTGGTTGGGCAAAGCTCCGGTATCACCAATGAGAAGGTGTTGAATCGGATGCCGACTTACTGGTTTGATTCACGACGGCGTTATTATTTGAAAAACTATAACGGTATTCATGCTTGTTGTGCGGATTTCTTTTGGCTGTTGGGTTTTAGTACGTGGAAGTTAAGGTGTTTTATACAGCGTAAAGAGGATAATAGTCCGCCGTATATATTTAGAGATATGCTTTTTAATAGCGTTCTTTTTCGCGGTTTTAAAATTGGACCGGCAAAAAATGACTAGAGTTAGTAGAGTGAAATGTTAGATGAAATAGCGGAGTTAGTTGGTATTGTTGTTATTGGTCGTAACGAAGGCAAGCGCTTGCCGTTTTGTTTTGAATCCATGGATCATTTGGGTTGCCATAAGGTTTATGTGGATTCTGGCTCGATTGATAATAGCGTTTCAATTGCTGCCCTAAATAATATTTATGTAGTAGAGCTTGATCGGAGTAAGGCTTTTTCTGCTGCTAGAGCTCGTAATGAAGGGTTTGATGCGTTGTTGCAATTAAACCCTAATATCAAGTTCGTGCATTTTATTGATGGTGACTGTGAGTTGGATAGAAACTGGCTGCCTGAGGCTTTGCAGGCATTTAAGCATAACAGTAAGATTGCAGTTGTATGTGGGCGTTTAAGAGAAAAATTTCGTAATACGAGCGTCTATATGCGCTTATGTGATATGGATTGGTATCGTCCGCCTGGACGGGTTGATTCATGTGGCGGTATTGCGACTTTTAGAAGAACAGTCTTCGAGGATAATGATGGGTTTAATTCAAGCTTGATTGCTGGAGAAGAGCCAGAGTTATGCAGTCGAATTAGATCGTCTGAGCTTGAAATATTGTGTTTGAATGTTGAAATGGGTACGCATGACTCTGGGATGGTGTCTTTTTCGCAATGGTGGACTCGCTGTGTGAAAGTTGGTTTTGGTTACATGAGCGGTTCAAACTGGGGTGGCTGGAAGAAGCAGTATAAAAGCAGTGTGTTTTGGGGCTTGCTGCTTCCGTTATTTATATTAATGACACTAACTTCAACAAGTTTTTTAAGTCTACTATTGCTTGCTTTGTACCCTGTTCAAATCTATAGAGTATTTAAAGGGGTTAAGGGGGATAATTTATCTAAGAGAGACTGTTTTGTTTATGCGTTTTATTGTATTTTGTCTAAATTCCCAGAATCGCAAGGCTTGCTCTTGTTCTATATTAAAAAAATAACGGCTCGTCATGTGATGATTCAATACAAATAGAAAGATTGATATGGAAAAGCTTAGTATTAAAAGGAAGATTAAAGGTGACTGGGAAAAAGATAGAGCTAGGTACTCAGCGAGACCTTGGTTAAAAGAGGTATCCATTATTGCTATTGCTTGGTACCGGCATGGCTTACACGTTGATAATATGCATGAAGGGATTCGCAAGAGTATCTCCTTGAAAATATATTGGTTCATTTTTCATTTGATAGAAGTTGTCATTGGTATTAGTCTTCCGAAAACAGTGGTTGTGGGCGGGGGAGTGAAAATTCACCATTTTGGAAATATCTTTATTCATAAAAATGTGAGAATCGGCGAGAATTGTACTTTAAGGCAGGGAGTGACCTTAGGTAATAGGTATAATGATGATAAGGCGCCTATCATTTGCGATGGGGTTGAGCTGGGCGCTTACGCTCAAGTTTTAGGTGGCATCACATTGGGTGAAAACTGTAAAGTGGGTGCGATGTCTGTCGTTCTTAAGGATGTCCCTGCAGGTAAAACAGTTTGTGGCAATCCAGCTAAAATAGTTAATTAATACGGTTAAGTGGAAATGGAATTTAGAATTGCAGTTATAGGTCTTGGTTATGTAGGGTTGCCGTTAGCAGTAGAGTTTGGTAAAAAGCTCCCTACAGTTGGCTACGATATAAATAAAACTCGTATTGCAGAGTTGCTGGAAGGGAATGATGCGACCCTAGAAACAAGTTCTGATGAAATGGCTGACGCGAGGCACTTAAGTTTTACCAGTGACGCTTCGGAGTTGGGTTTATGTAATGTTTATATTATAACGGTGCCAACACCGATTGATGGAAGTAAAAACCCAGACCTATCCCCCGTTATTTCTGCAAGTCATTTAGTGGCGGGGTATCTTAAAAAGGGCGATATTGTTATTTATGAATCTACCGTTTACCCAGGTGCTACCGAAGAAGTGTGTGTGCCTATCTTAGAGAAAGTGTCGGGGTTAACGTTTAATCATGATTTTTATTGTGGCTATAGTCCCGAGCGTATTAACCCGGGTGATAAAGAACGTAGATTAGTTAATATATTGAAAATAACATCAGGCTCAACGCCGGAGATAGCCAATGTTGTTGATCACTTATACCAGTCAATTATTATTGCAGGTACACATAAAGCAAGCAGTATTAAGGTAGCTGAGGCAGCTAAAGTGATTGAGAATACGCAACGTGATCTAAATATTGCTTTGGTCAACGAACTAGCATTAATCTTTAATCGTGTTGGTATTGATACTGAAGAGGTGCTTGAGGCCGCTGGAACTAAGTGGAACTTTTTACCTTTTCGCCCAGGTCTAGTAGGAGGGCATTGTATTGGTGTGGATCCGTACTACTTAACACATAAAGCTGAATCTTTGGGGTACCATCCCCAGCTAATTTCAGCTGGACGGCGAATTAATGACAATATGGGGCATTTTGTTGTTGGTGAGGTTGTTAAGTTAATGGCGAAAAATAAAATCAATATTGTTGATTCTAAAATACTGATGTTAGGGCTAACATTTAAAGAAAACTGTCCTGATTTAAGAAATACGCGCGTTGTTGAGATGGTTGATGAGTTATCGAATACTTATAATGCTAATGTAGATGTCTATGACCCTTGGGTCGATAAGGTCGATGCTCTAGCGGTATATAAGCTGAGTTTAATTGAACGGCCAGAGTTTGGGGAATATGATGCGATTATTATTGCAGTGTCGCATCATCAGTTTAAAGACATGGGGTCTGAAGGAATAAAAGCCTTAGGTAAGGTTAACCATGTTCTATACGATATTAAATATTTACTGTCTTCTGATGAAGTTGATGGGCGACTTTGAGTGACATTCAAATATAAATTCCTATGTTAGAGCGCATGAAACCAGTTTTTTATAAACTTGTCTCGGTACGAGAAACAGCTACTGAAAATTATTTTCATGTGCTGGATGGTTGGCGTGGTTTGAGTATTTTATTTGTGCTGGCAACACATTTATTACCATTAGGCCCGAAGACTCTTCGATTGAATGAGACTTTTGGCCCCATTGGTATGGCGCTGTTCTTTGTATTGTCTGGTTTTTTGATAACGAATTTTTTATTATATAGGCCTAAGCTATTTGACTTTATTGTACGGCGGTTCTTTAGAATTATTCCACTGGCTTGGTTGTATTTACTAGTAGCATTACCGATTCTTGGTGCAGATATTGATGACTATTTTGCGCATTTTGCTTTTTATGTGAACTGGCCTCCGATGAGCTTTGTCGCAGGAACGTCACATTTTTGGAGCTTGTGTATAGAAATGCAGTTTTATGTGGCTGTGGCTTTGCTGTTCTTCATGTTTAAAGAGCGTGCGTTTTATTTAATAATAGGTTTGTGTGCTTTAGTTACGCTCTATAGGGCAAATAGTGGGGTATATATTGCAATTAACACTTACTATAGGGTTGATGAAATATTGGCGGGTGTTATTGTGGCGATGGCATACAATGGCAAGTTAGGAGGGTACTTACCTAACTTCTTTAAATGGGTTAATCCGTATTATATGATGATTTTGTTGCTAATTTCATGTCACCCGGATAGTGGGTTTATTAATTATTTTAGAGCTTATTTTGCAGCGATTTTGGTTGCATCAACTTTATATAATCCTCCTTTAAAATTAGCTAATTTTCTTAATATGAGAATCCTAGTTTATTTGGCAAGTGTATCTTATGCGTTGTATGTTATTCACCCTTTACTGGCGCATACATGGTTGGGGAGTGGTGATCTCTTCGTGAAATACTTGAAACGTCCCTTATTGTTTTTGGTGCTTTTCGCTTTGGCTCATTTATCCACTTTTTATTATGAAAAATATTGGATTAGCTTGGCTAAGAAATTATCAAATAGAAATTAGAGTTGGAGTTTATTTTGATGCAATGGAGTATCGCTAGTGTTTGACAGTTATGTGCTTATTTCACCTTGCCGCAATGAGGCGGGTTTTATGCGAAATACGCTTGATAGTGTGGTGAAGCAGTCGGTATTGCCTGCATTATGGGTAATCGTTGACGATGGTTCTACAGATGATACTGCGAAGATTTTATTAGAGTATGAACAATTGCATTCTTTTATTAGGGTGGTTACTCGTGAAAATAGAGGTCATCGAAGTGTTGGGCCCGGTGTTATTGAGGCCTTTTATGCGGGGCTTGATACCATTGATCTGAAACAGTTTAGTTTTATCTGTAAATTAGATCTTGATTTGATTATGCCGCCTCGTTATTTTGAAACATTGATAGCGCGGATGAGTGGTAACCCACGCTTAGGGAATTGTAGCGGAAAACCTTATTATATTGATAAAGTGACGGGGGATTTTGTCAGTGAAGGCTGTGGCGATGAAAATGCTATAGGCGCTTCAAAATTTTATCGGCGTGAATGTTTTGAAGAAATAGGTGGTTTTGTTAGGCAAGTTATGTGGGATGGAATTGATGGACACCGTTGTCGCCAGTTAGGCTGGATGGCTATGAGTTGGGATGAGCCTGATATTCGTTTTACTCATCTTAGGCCAATGGGTTCAAGCCAGCAGAATATTATTACTGGCAGAGTTCGACATGGGTTTGGACAGTATTTCATGGGGACTGGGTTAGTGTATATGCTGGCCTCCGGCCTTTACAGGATGACGCGACCACCTTTAGTGATGGGTGGTTTAGCTATGATGTGGGGTTATATTAAAAGTTTCTTAACACGTGTACAGCGTTTTGAAGATAAAGAGCTGGCTTCTTTTATCAGAAAGTATCAATGGGCTTGTTTGTTAAAAGGTAAAAGGAAAGCGACAGAAGAACTCAATCACAGGCAGTCTGCGGTATGGGCTGATAAACACTTATGAAAGTCGCCTACTTAGCGCCTGAATTACCGGCTTTATCTGCTACGTTTGTATATAACGAAATTTTACAGCTTGAAAAATTAGGGACAGAGGTTGTTCCATTTTCGGTTCATAAGCCGAATTCAAAAGTGCAGGAGGCACGTGTTTGTGATTTAGAAGACAGGACGGTTAATTTATACGCTCAAGCAAAGTTGCTGGTATTAAAGGGACATGTTCTGTTGTTTGCTAGTCACCCTGTTCGGTATTTAAAAACGTTATGGCTACTCTGCCAGGATATGTGTTCTGTCGGGTTCTTCACGAGAACCTCCTTTGGCTTAGGTTATCGTTTCCTATTTTCAGCCAGCTTAGCTACACATCTGATAAAAGAAGAGTGCGATCATTTACATGTGCACTTTGCTCATATCCCAACCGATATTGCTATGTACGCATCATCACTATCATCAATACCGTTTAGTGTGACGGCCCATGCGAATGATATTTTTGAACGCGGTTGGCTTCTTAAAGAAAAGGTAGATAGATCAAGTTTTTTCGCAACGATATCGGAGTTTAATAAAAAATACCTTGCTGATATTGGCGTCAAGACCGATAAGGTTGAAATTGTTCGTTGCGGGGTGGATCCAGATCAATTTTCTCCAAAAAAGGCAGTTGCTAATAACCAGGTTATTAAGATTGGAGTTATTGGTAGGCTAGTAGAAAAAAAAGGTATTGATATATTAATTGAAGCTGTTACAGCTTTAAAGGCACAAGGGAAAAGAATAGAACTGCATATTGCAGGTTCAGGACCTTTGGAAGATAGTTTGAAAAGCCTTGTTAGGCGTAATAAATTATCTGAAAAAGAGGTGGTTTTTTTTGGCGCAATCCCTCATGCAGAAGTGGCTGGTTTTATTAAGTCACTTGATATGTTTGTTTTGCCTTGCAGGCAGGGCAAAAACGGGGATATAGATGGTATCCCCGTTGTATTGATGGAAGCTATGATATCTGGTGTACCTGTGATTACAAGTAATTTATCAGGTATCCCTGAGTTGGTAATTGATCAAGTAACTGGGTTGCTGCATGAGGAAAATAATATAGAAGCCTTGGCTGAAAAAATTTCATTATTAAGTGAGGATACGGTGTTAAGGCAGGTTTTGATAAACGAAGGTAGCACAAAAGTAAAAAAAGATTTTTCATTAATTGATAACACCAAAAAACTTAACTTTCTTTTCTTGAACGAAGATTTTGCATTTTATAATAAGTGATGAGAGAAGGCTTAGATGATTACAGTTGGGTTGAATATACAAAAGGAATTGGGATTATTCTTGTTGTATATGGTCATGTTGCTAGAGGAGTTTTTAATGCGGGCATGATTCAGAATGTTGAGTTATTTGAACTAGTTGATAGTATTATTTATAGCTTTCATATGCCTCTTTTTTTCTTTATTTCAGGTTTGTTTTTTGTAAGCTCAATCACTAGACGATCAGCAAAAGGTTTATTGATTAGTAAGGTTGATACGATTGTATATCCTTATTTATTGTGGTCATTAATACAAGGTTTAGTTAAATTCATGGTGGGACCATTTACTAATTTTGGCATAGAGTCTGATGAACTATATGCCATATTATGGGAACCTATTGATCAGTTTTGGTTTTTGTACGTGTTGTTTCTTATTTTTTTGATGATTACGGTAATCTATAAGTTTGTTTCAAGTGTGTACCTTCTTTTTGTTTTGTCAGTTGCCTTGTTTTTCTTTGGTGGCCAACTTAGTTCACCTTGGAGTGTATTAAATAGCACTTATGGATATCTAGTGTACTTTTGCAGTGGAATGGTTTTGTCCCAATACTTAGGGCGGCCTGTAAAAAATAATCTTATTTGGGCATTATTTTCAGGGTGTCTTTTTGTGCTTTTACAAGTTATAGGGCATAGTGGTAATGTTGACGTGAATTTAGAGCCTTATTCGCGGTTACTAGTAGGAGGGTTAGGTGTTATGGCTACTGTTTTCGTATCAAAATACCTTGTTCAAATTAATCTAAAAACTCTTCAACTTATCGGTGGTTACTCATTAGTAGTCTATTTGGTACACGTATTGTTTGGGAGTGGCTTTAGAATAATTATGCAGAAATTTTTTGGTGTTGATGATTCGTCGTTTCATTTGGTATTTGGAACTCTAGTTGGAGTGGTTTTACCTATACTTTTTGTTAAGTACGCAGAATTAATGAAGCTGTCATTTCTGTTTAGTCGACCTAAAATGCCTTCTAAAAATTAATAAGATATTAAGCTTTTTTATTCAAGTAAATACGCCTATGGGCTAGACCTAATTAGACCGCATAATAAAAATTTAAATGGAAAATACTCTCTCGCCTATATCTACTACACGCATCAATCGTCATGTGTGGAATATTATAGGGTTGCCGTTTGATCAAGTTGGGTTACACGATGCGACTCAAATAGCTGAATCTGCGATTTTGGATAAAATCTCCTTGTTTTTGTCGACCCCTAACCTTAATTTTGCCATCGAGACACAATCAGACGCTGAGTTTTTTCAGTCGGTTGTTGATAGTGACTTAAGTGTGGCTGATGGGATGCCACTTATTTGGGTGGCCAAGATTTTAGGGGTGCCGTTGACCGAAAGGGTGGCGGGTTCTACCTTGTTTGATGAGTTATCAAACAAGCCCCGCGCGAAAAAAATAAAGGTGTTTTTCTTCGGTGGTCAAGAAGGTGTGGCTGAACTGGCCCATAAGCAGTTGAATGAAACGAGTTTGGGGATGCTTAGCTGTGGTTTTTATGACCCTGGTTTTGTTTCCGTTGAGAAGATGAGTAAGGTAGAAATAATAGAGCAGATTAATGCAGCTGAGCCTGATTTCCTCGTGGTTGCTCTTGGCGCAAAGAAAGGCCAAGCATGGATTCAACAGAATCGTTCGCAGTTAACAGCGCCAGTTATTAGTCATTTAGGCGCGGTGATTAACTTTGTTGCTGGATCAATAGACCGTGCGCCTGTTTTTTGGCAACGGGTGGGCCTGGAGTGGCTGTGGCGTATTAAACAAGAACCAGTATTATGGAAACGTTATTTGCAGGATGGTTTTGCTTTTATTGGGTTGCTATCGACTAAGGTTTTACCGTTATCTATTTATGATAGGTTACTTAAAAACAGCCGTTACGCTGATGAGCCGTGTCATATCGAATGGCTGACAAATGAGGATGGCCTTATTAGTTTGATAGGAAGTTTAAAAAATCAACAGCTTAGCCCCGTGAAATATTTTTTATCCTCTATAATTGATCGAGCCTCAATAGGGGCTAGTACGGATGATGTGATATTAGATTTTACCAAGGTGAGTTATATCGATGGTGCCTTTATTGCAACATTGATGTTATTTCAGCGCCAGCTGGAAAAGCACGGCAGGAAGCTGGTGTTACGGAATGTGCCGGCCAGGGTGCAACGCATCCTGAGGCTGAACAATGTAGGTCAGCGGTTTTTAATTGAAAAATAACGGCTGAATATCAAGAAAATATAAGGAGAAGTTTTTTGCTTTTAACACGACAAACGGGATTATTTTGTCTCGCATTAATAGTAGCGGTATGGGCGTATTGGAACGGTTTAACTGAAGCCGTTTCTCGTTGGGAAAACCAAGAAGAATATAGCCATGGTTTCTTAATTCCGTTGGTCACGCTGTATATCCTCTGGGAGAAAAAAGGCCTGATCTTATCATCCGCTGGGGCACCCTTATGGTCTGGGGTTTGGTTGATTGTTATCGCATCCGCGGTGTTCTTAATTGGCGAAGTGAGCGCCCTATATTTATTGATTCAATACGCCTTTGTTTTAGCGCTCATTGGTTTATCCTTGGTGACCCTTGGTAAGGGAACGCGGTATACGGTGACGCCTATTTTATTATTGTTGTTTGCGATACCGTTGCCTTATGTGATTGAAGTATTACTAACGGCCAAGCTACAGTTAATGTCATCGGCGCTGGGTGTTAGTTTTATTCGTTTTTGCCAAATCCCGGTGTTTTTAGAAGGGAATGTTATCGATTTAGGCGTTTATAAACTACAAGTTGTCGAAGCCTGTAG
>MAAB01001329.1_pt1 | contig 29514 bp, 25 predicted proteins | sample 1115991 | NCBI WGS metagenome assembly MAAB01 (sample SAMN04961124, study PRJNA320927) | seawater metagenome | isolation source: sample BD02T18 sea water enriched with oil for 18 days | place: USA:Gulf of Mexico | collected 2013-07-27
GGTATTAATAAGGTTGAAGCCCCATTAGCTGACGAAGCTGTTTTATCCATTTTTGCCCTACCTGGCCTTACTGCAACACAAGGTCTCTTTAATGTGGGTAAACCTAAAGCAGGTGAAACCCTTATCGTGACAGGCGCTGCAGGTTCAGTCGGCTCTATTGTCGGACAGCTTGCCAAAGCGGATGGCTTAACCGTCATTGGCGTTGTCGGCAGTGACGAAAAAGCAGATTGGATTGTCAACGAGCTTGGCTTTGATGCGGCCATTAACTATAAGTCCGATAACCTTGACGCTCAGCTAGAAAAGCTTGCCCCACAAGGTTTTGATTTGTATTTTGAAAATACCGGTGGCCCGATTCAAAACCACATTGTTGAGCGAATGAATGCCCACGGCCGTGTCATCGTCTGTGGCATGATTGCCGATTACAGTAAGTCTGAACCAAGCCCAGGCCCTAACTGGATCAGTGTTATCAAACGCCGTTTAACCATTCAAGGCTTTACCATGCCAGATCACTTCGGAGAAGTCCCCGCTTTATTAGCGAAACTGACCCCTTATGTCATGGCGGGACAGATCAAACATAGATCCCATGTATTAGAGGGATTAGAGTCCGCTATCGATGGACTCAACCTCTTCTTCACCGGAGAGAATAAAGGTAAGTTGATAGTGAAGCTCTAGGGAACCTTAGAATAAGGCCATAGACACCTTTCAAGACGGGATTGCTCAGGGTGACTGTTATTAAATGCTTTTGGCTTTCTTGATCCAAACTTAATATGATAAAAGCCGGTTAGACACATTTTCTGCTAGCCGGTAAGATTTACACTAACCTATTTCAATAAGGCTAAAGTTACACTCCTTTCCCTATTAATTCCCACCATAAAACCGACGCTATTAAAGACATGGTTTAGTTCAAAAAATTGTTTATTTCAGTTAATGCGCAGTTATACATAAAGCATCGAACGTCTGCTAAAAGTCTATTTTTTAAGCATATAAAGCCAAACGCCGATTAAAATTGGCATTTAAAGCGCCTAAGCTACAAAACAAGACCTTACTTTACCTTAGAAACATAAATTTCAGTCTATGATCAAAATTATAATTCGAACTATAAAAATTACTTATGTTTGTTTGGTTTGGAATTGAGCAGTTTTTAAATCATGTTAGGGATTTTTAAAGGAATATAACATGAATAATGCAGTAGATTTTATTCAGACTTTAATTGATAAAATTGAAGATAACCTTGATCAAGAAATTAGCATAAAAGAGCTGGCGGACTCGTTTAGGGTGTCTCAATGGCACTTTCAACGCTTATTTAAAGCCTTGGTAGGAGACTCTCTGAGCGCTTATATCAAAGGGCGAAGACTCAATTCTGGGGCAAATTTATTGCTCACCAGCCAGCTAGGAATGAACGATATTGCCTATCGCCTCGGCTTTCTTTCTCATGAGGCTTTTACTCTGTCATTTGAGTACAAATTTGGTTTGTCTCCCCAAGAGTTTCGTTTGCAGCACCCTGATGTCAGCTACAAGGATAAACCTAACGTAAGCCAAGTTTTGTTGGACTATTTACCTTATGACATGTCTAAACAACCTCATATCGAGCACAGTCAAGCCATTGTCATAGTGGGTTATCAAACATCGGTACCTTCACCTTTTTTAAAGAGCGAAAATCATTGTTTGAGCATTTACCCTGCTTGGAAGCAAATAATCAAACACCAGGACCGGGTTCAGCACCATAATAAAGGAATATTTTATGGTCTTACGAGCAGCGAATCAGGTGATTTCTCTGAACAGGAGTTTGATTATATTGCTGGTGTTCCCGTAACAGCATTAGGTGATTACCCTGAAGCGGCGGTAGTACATCATATACCAGAACAGCTTGTTGCCATGTTTGATGTTTATGTTGCTAAGCTAGATAGTGTAGAAAGAACCATAGATTATATTTATGGTTATTGGTTGGCTAACTCAGAATATGAACGAGGGCTAGGGGATGATTATGAAGTCTTTGAAAATGTTAACGACTTGAGTAATCCAGATGAGCTTAAATCTAAATATGTCATCCCCATTAGAAAGAGAAAAGGTTAAAAATTTTAGGGCATATTCGACCAATCTTGGGTCCAATAATCTCTATGTTGCGCCGCCGCTTTCTCTATTATAAAAGGCGAATCTGACTGACGGACGTTTGGGGCATCAATGGCGCCTTTATAGACATCCTTACTGTGACAAATTAGGCTTTCACCCGCAATATCATTCAGTTTTTCACCACTGCAAGCATACATTATATGTTTGATACCGGCCCAATATATAGCCCCAGCACACATGGCACAGGGCTCGGTTGAGGTATATAAAACAGCCACTCTTCGTTCGTCTGCCGACAAGTTTTTACAGGCTTTTCTTACCAAGTTCATCTCAGCATGACAAGTGACATCCTGCTGGGTATTCACCGTATTTTTGGCTTCTAATACCAAGTTTTCATTAATGACTAATAGTGCACCAAAAGGATGATTACCCTCTTCTACCGACTGTTGTGACAAATTAAGCGTTTGCTCTAAGTAAATATTATCGTTATCTAACGGTTTCATTTTTCAATTCTTCTGTTTATTTTCTGTTTATGACTAATTTCAGGTCTACCAAAAATCAATATGGCCAGCGACAATTTGAGACTCTAATTCGAGATATGGCCCTCGCACTTGAACCTTTCTTTGACCCGCCTCAAACACCTTATGGCAAGTTAAGTCTAGGGTAAGGTTCTCAGGGTTATCCAAGGTTAATTGGGCCAAACGTTTTTCAGTTAAACCATAAACAAGCGTGCCAATACCGGCCCAATAACAGGCGCCAGCACACATACAGCAAGGCTCAACCGAGGTATAAAGCGTACAGGTCTCAAGAAAATCGGTGCTGTATTGCTGAGTTGCAGCTTGAGCCACATTCATTTCAGCATGCCCTATCCCTTTATCTTTTAAAAAGCTATTACCAGACGTTAGAAGCACCTCATCATTGGGGCCGACTAATATAGAGCCAAAAGGATGATTACCCTCGTCCACACTCTTTTTTGCAACCTCTATGGTCATTTTTAGGTGTTTTATGTCTTTGTTCAAAGGACGCTCTCCGGATCTAACTAAGTTAAAGTTTTAAATTTGATTGAACAATTCTATTCCAAAAATTAATCAAGAAGAACTATAATGATTATAAAATTGCGTTCTAAAATTTCGAACGCATTAGCCTAAAATAGGATAAAATTATTACAGTCTTTTCTAAAGAACTTAGGTCTTTTATCGAGATAGCAAATGAGTCTTCTATACGCAGGGCCGCTGAAAAATTAAATATTTCAGCGTCAGCTCTAAGCCGACAGATGCGCATTTTAGAAGAAGATTACGGCACTCAATTGATAACACGCCTGCCCCGAGGGATTGCATTAACAGACGCAGGTCAAGCCTTGCTAAATAAAGCCGCCATTTGGCTTAAGGAAGAGCACCATTTACGGCTCAATTTGCACAGACAGTCTAAAGAGCGCTTAACAGTGCTAAGAATAGGCATAATGGAATGCCTTAGTCATACTTTGCCTATCTTATTAGAGCCAAGGTTAGCGGGTATTTTGGGACAATATCGACTCGATATTAAAGTGGGTAATACGCTTTCTTTACAGACTCAATTAGAGTCAAAAGAAATCGATATTATGGTGGCCTTTAACGTTCAAGAAAATAAAAATATCCGTATATCCAGTCAGCTAACCTGCCCTATTGGGCTCATTTATCCAGCCGATTTAAAATTAGAGTCTGGGACCAGCATTGCTTTAGCAGATTGCCTTCAGTGGCCCTTATGTTTAGCGGATGATGAGCTTTCTTTTCAACCGAGAATTTATGCGGAAATAACGCGACAAAAAAAAGCGCATACTTTATCGGCAAGCAGTAATTCAGTGAATGTACTTAAGCAGTGGGTGATTGCAGGGCGCGGTGTTACCTTTTTAACCGAATTTGATGTTGCTCTAGAGCTCGCTAATAATGAATTGTCATTTAGACCCTTAAAAGAAAAACGTTTAAGTGAGCAACTTTGCATTTGTACTTTGGATAACTTCCATACTGAGGATAAAATGCACGCCATTTTACACCTATTAAAAGACTTACTTGAAAACCAATAGAGCGGGTTTAAATTCTATTCTCCAGTGTCAATATACGTAAAGCCGAGAGCCTCGGCGTCTTTATCATACTGTGTTGACTTTGGATTCATAAAACCATGCCCGTAGGCGCTTTTAATAATCTCTAACTGAGAATGTTTTTTTAACCTATTGGCCATCGCTTCGACATCAAAACTTGTCTCGAAATTTGGCAATATGAGCCTGCAAGGTACTCTCGGCACCAAGTCGCTAAAATGACGTATTTGTGAAGGGTAAAAGCAAATCACTTGCTTTAAGGATAAGCCTGATAGCGCACTGATACGCCATGCAACACTTGCACCGGCACTAAAACCTAATACGATATCAGGCCTTAACGCTCTAACACAGGCTAAGCTCATTTGGTAAAAGGCCTCATGCCCTATACTTTCAGTAAAAGCACAATAAGCCTCATCTGCATCTTTGATGTTTCGATAATTCCCTTGATACGGGTCACAAATCTCAACCTGATGACCTAAGCGCTCTAACCGTGTTGTTAAAAGGTCGGTGGCCTCACAACAACCAAAGATATCAGTAATAATTAAGTACATCATTATATTAAGATCATTTCACTTTAAGTTGTAGAGTATAAAAAACGCCCCTTAATCACTTAATCACTTAATTACGAGGCGTTATAGATTTTATCATGTCTAAGTTGTCACATTAATTCATGTCTATGTTGTTATCTGGTCGTTTAAAGTACGCCATGACATCGCTGAGTTGATGGTTATTATTGTCTAAATTTTTAGAACTGGACTCCATTGCATAGGCGTTAACTGATATTTCCTGTGAGGCGCCCTTAATACCTGTAAATGATTCAAATAGGCTTTCAACCGCCAGATTCTGTTGTTGAGTGGCGTCTAATATGGTGCCATTCATATCCGATATTTCTTCACAGGCTTGCATAATATTTTGAATAGAAGTCGCCACTGATTTAATGTTAACAACGCCTCGGCTTACCTGATCACGGCTTTGTGTCATGGTATCAACCGCCTCTAAAGAACGGCCTTGTAGTGATGAAATTGTGTTGTTTATCTCATCAATCGATGCCTGTGTTTTTTGTGCTAGTTGACGCACTTCATCGGCAACCACGGCAAACCCTCTACCGGCTTCACCCGCTCTTGCCGCTTCTATTGCCGCATTCAAGGCTAATAGATTAGTTTGATCTGCAATCGACATAATCACTTCCGAGATCTTGGTGATGTTGTTTGTATCCTGGCGTAGCGCTTCAATCACATCAGCCGCTTTGTCAATTGAACGTGCCATGGCGTTTGACTCTTCAACGCTTTCTAACACTGTGGTTTGGCTCAAGGTTGCCAGGTCAAAAGACGCTTTAGCACGATTTGCAGCGTGTGAAATGTTATCTTCCACATTAATCACACTGTTACGAATCTGCTCAACAGAGACAACAACACTAGAGATTTCATCATCTTGCTGCCTCACTCCCGATAATGTTGTTTTAACCTGTGAGCTTAATTCAAGTGAGGTCTGCTTTGATTGATCAACACTGATACACAGGCTTTCTACTAATTTTATCAAACCGTTTTGCATAGCAACAAAGGCTTGGGCCGCGTGTCCTAATTCATCTGATTTAAATAAGTTAAGGTCTAGTTGCTGACTCAGATCCCCTTTTTCAACCTGCTCCATTTGTTTATTTAATAAGTTTAGTGGCAGGGTTATCTTACGAATAATACTTCTGGCTAATAGCAAAACAAGGAGCAATAACAAGGTAGAAATGATGACTATGATATTGGTTGTTGTATTTAAGGACTGTGTTTCTATTTGTTGGATTTCAAAGGCATCATCGGCGATATAAAGCTGCATATCATTCAGAAGATCGGCTATTTCATTAAAGGGCGCTAACATGGGACCGAGCATAGACGCCCTTGCCTCCATAATTGACCCCTCATCCATTAGACGCAGATAGTTTTCTTGCATCTTTTTATACGCAATTAAACTGTCACGGTATTCATCAACATATTCATGTACCACAGGGTCATTAGCCAAAGCCATCATGTCTTGAAGCGCAGCATCTACTGCTGATTCGTTTTCTGCGATAGTGTGTAAAATTTTCATATGTGCAGCTTTAGATTCAGTTAATCCATAATCTAAAGCAAAACGACGATAGGTCACTGTGTAATAGCGTAAATCAGACACGGTAGATAACAAGGTAATATTACGTTCGACCACATAAGTAAATTGTTTTTTAACCTGATTAATTGCACCCGAGGTATAGGCACCTAAAGCTGCAACAGAAATGAACAGGAGTAAAAAAGTGATCTGTAACGAGCGCGAAATAGACATTGAGTTAAACATAGTCATCCTTTGATATCTTTGAGCTATTAATTTTAAATCATTCAATAAATTAATCTAATAGATAATTACTATCTTGTTGTTTTGGAGTGTAAATACGAAAATTAGTTGCTTCTTTATATGGCTATTATCCAAGTATTTCGGCTTATCAATAGGCGAAAAAGAGATATATAAGCTCAACAGAAATAAACAATTAACATTCACTACATATCTATAATTACCAAATTTTATATAACAATTTGTAATCTAAGGTAATATCAAAGCCCTTTTGAGTCCCGTAATTTTCCAAAGTCCTCCTTATTTTGACACTTAAACGACCACTTAAGCAGCACATTTTGAGCGACAGCATTAATAGCGGTGTAACAACCCTATCCATTCCTAATAACAATAAATGGCAACTGCCTCTGGATATGCAATGAATCGAATTTCTTCTTTCTTAAAACCACTCAGCCTTGCTTGTTTAATTGCGAGCAGCAGTTTAATGACAGCTCAATCCGCCATTGCAGGTGATTGGATGATAGGGAGCGGTATCTATGATATTACCGGTCCTGCGGCTGACCGCGGCATGGTTGGCTATGGCGATACAGGTCAAACGACTCAAGGTATTTTTACTCGCCTTTGGTCACGTGCCTTTACCATTGCTAGTGCAGCTGATGATAATTTTGTCATCTTTGTGAGTGCTGATTTGCAAAGTATCACCCAAAGTATTCATCAGGGGGTTATGGCAAAAGTCGCAGCAGATGACAGGTTATCGCCCTATTTAAACGAAAAGAACATCATGTTAACCGCTACCCATACTCATGTGGGTCCAGGGGGTTATGATCATAATATCATGCTCAATTTAAGCGCTCTTGGTTATGATGAAGACAATTATGCCACCGCCGTTGACGGTATCTATCAGTCTATTGTCAATGCCTTTGACTCTCGTACTCAAGGCAGCATTGAATTCGCCCAAGGTAAGCTAACCGACGCCAGTATTAACCGTAATCCCAGAATTTATGCGGCCAACCCAGACGCCGATGATTATGAGAGCAATGTTAACGACACAATGACAGTGTTAAAACTGGTACAAGATAACGGCACTGAAATCGGTATGATTGATTGGTTTGCGGTACATAATGTGTCGGCACCCCAGACTTATCGATATATCAGTGGCGATAATAAAGGTTTGGCAAGCCAACTATTTGAAGATTTAAAAGGCTCACAACTGCCTTTTAATCCAGGCTTTGTCGCCGCTTTTGCCAATAGTGAAGAAGGTGATGTGTCTCCCAATGTGTGTGGTGCCCAAGATGGTTGTACCGATACCACCAAGGAAGACGTACTACTTTCGGCGACTAAGCAGTTTGATAAGGCCTTAAGCCTCTATAACAACCCGACTGAGTCCTTAAGCGGTGCATTAGATTACCGTTTTCAATATGTCAAAATGCCGGGTTATAACGTGGATGCCCAATATACCGGTGAAGGAGATAAAACCGTCTGTGAAGGGACGGTTGGCTGGTCATTTGTGGCCGGAGCCAGCTGGGATGGCCCTACCAATATGGATGGTGTGTTAGAAGGCATGACCCAAGATAACGAAGGCAGCTATTGGAATGAAAATGATACCCTGATTGGCAATGTGATGGCAGGTTATCCTTTATTAGGTTTGTTAGATGCCTTTTCCAACATAACCGCAGGCTCGGATGAACACCATGAATGTCAGTACCCAAAACCTACCTTTGTTAATGCGGACTTGAATGAGTCTTTCCACCTTTACTCCGATACCCTCCCTTTCCAAATTTTCCAAATTTTCCAGATTGGTAAACTTGCCCTAGTGGGCGTACCGGGTGAAATGACCACAATGTCAGGTCGTCGTTTACGCAGTGACCTTGAATCGATTCTTGCCGCAAAAGGCGTGGAACATGTGGTGATGGCAGGCCTTGCCAATGCTTATACAGGTTACATCACCACCAACGAAGAGTTTGATAAGCAATACTATGAAGGCGGCCATACTATTTATGGCCCCGATACCTTAGCCGCTTATCGTCAAATTTATTCTGGACTCGCAACCGCCATAGTGAATGATGAAGTTGTTAGTGATGGCCCAACACCTGTGAACCGCGAAAATGAGCAAATCATCTATGCAATTGGTGTGGTTTATGATGACAAACGTTTATGGGAATCCTTTGGTGATACCGAAAAAGATGCTAACTCAAGTTATAAACAAGGGGATACGGTCACGGTAAAATTCCGTTCAGGTCACCCTCAAAACAACGTTAAAACCATGGATGCCTTTTTTGAAGTTCAGCAAAAAGTCAGTGGCAGCTGGGAGACTGTATTAACCGAAAATGATGCAGATACACTCTTCGTTTGGATACGGGATACCGATGCAGATTGCCTTGCTTGCTCTTACGCCAAACTAGACTGGACCATAGCAGATGATATGCCAACTGGCACTTATCGCATCCGCCATGAAGGCCATTGGAAAAGCGGCTGGACGGGCTCAATTAACAGTTATTCAGGGAAGTCGAGCACCTTTGAAGTGAAGTAAACCTGTATTCAGATAGTAAGTGCGACACTAGGGAACCTGCGAATAGTCCTCTGCCTCAGCGTGTAGATAAAATACCTGAGATTTAAGGCGAGAAGCGCAACTTAATCGTCATTCTATTAATCAGGTCCTCAACTTAGAGATAAGGCTTTTAGGCCACGCCCTACAGGCCTTACAGAAAAAGCGTCACGCTATGCTGCCCCTTTTCGAAAGGTGCCCATGACGTTTGTTAAAAAGGACGTCAAAGTGTCGCCTTGCTTGACACTTTTTTGATAAGAGGTGACTTAATCGCAGGATCCCTAGACGAATAGCTACCCAAGATGGATAATGGCATTTAAGAATTAATGTCATAATCTTGTCCTCTTCACTATCGACAATTAACTGATAATAATCATATAAACTTAACGCACTAAATAAAATCCACTATAAAATAATATAAGGTGTTTCTAGCAGAGATATTGATGCCACATTCATTAAATAGATATTATTCTTAACCCATATCAAAAAATCAATTCTTAATGTTTTTCTTAAAATATTTATTCAAAAAATCCTCTATCAACATTGCTTTATCTAAATAATAACCTTGTACATAGTCACAACTAAATTCTTTTATTTTATTCAATTGACTTTGCTTCTCCACACCCTCAATGATGACTTCTAAACCAAGTGCATGAGCCATATTTATGATCCCATGAACAAGTTCAAAGTTTTCTTCACCTTTACACTCTTCCAAAAAAACTTTATCCACCTTTAACTTATCAAACTTATATTTTTTTAAATAGTTAAAAGAGGAATATCCCATTCCAAAATCATCAATACTTAACAATACCCCCATAATTTTCAATTTCTCGAATTCTTCTAATGCTAATTCGATATTTGTTATTAACAAACGCTCCGTAATTTCCAGCTCGATATTATTTGGATTTATATTATATTTTTCAAACATACCGTCCAACCAACTTGAAAAAGAAATCATGCTATTTACTAACAGTTTACTGCTAATATTAATTGAAAAATTCACATCAACTTCATATTCATTTTTTAGTTTATCTGCGACTTTTAGGACCTGTTCAATAACCCATTTATCCAAATTTACAATGTAGCCACTAATTTCTATATTACTGATTTGAGTCTCAATATTAACCTTTCCTAAGCTATTACAATTATTTCTAATCAATGCCTCTAAACATACCGGTTGACCTGTTTTTATATCAAAAATAGGCTGATAATAAATTTCAATATTTCCTGCTGAATGAGCTTTTCTGAATTGATAATCTAGCCTTGGTAAATAAGTTAAATGCTGACTTATTTCATGGAATTGCACAATGTATAAGTTTTCAATATTATTCTCACTTAATATTGGATAAATTGATAACCACGTTGGAAAAACTTCACCATTTTTTCTTTTTTTCCAAATCTCACCATGCCAATACTTTATTATTTTGAATTCTCTCACCATTAACTCGATACACTCATCGTGAATATTGGAGTCATCATTCATTACATTTTCTAAATTTAATTTTTTAAATTCACTTATTTCATACCCCATAACATCAACAAACTTACTGTTAACAAAAACAATCTCCATATTTTGATCAAATATATAACTTGCTTCTATACTAACGCCAACCATTTTTACCAATTCATCATATGATGTCATATCTATAACCACATATTTAAATAAAACTACAAATAATATATTTAATTTAACAGCTATTATCTTCTTTATTAGTGCCATTTATTTATCATAAAGTGCTATTTTTTAAAAAACAAAAAAAACAGCACAATTTAATATTTATTCAGCACAATCTAACACTCAATATTTAATATCTAATACTAAAGTTTTATCAATAGGTAGAGAATATAATTACATAGGATGGGCAGAAAAATGAAAATTGTAACTAAGCTGATGATAGGAACAGTTTGTCTTATTGGCATTCCTTCAATCGTAATAATGATCATGGTTTATCAAGCCATGACTCAACAATTCGAAACTAGTATGGGCCGAGCCATTACGCAAGGGGTACAACAAACAGCAACTGCTATTGATGATTTTGCAAAAAATAGAATAAGCGATATCGATGCATTCAGTGATTCACCGATATTTCGATTAGAGTCTAATGATGTCATTAATGATCACCTTGACAGTATTGTCGATGCCTACGCTTTTTATGATGCATTAACTTATGCTAACCCTGATGGGGTTGTAATTGCATCAACCGATAAAGGTTTGATAGGTAAAGTACTTTATGATGAACAACCCGATACGAAAGACGCATTCATGAAAGCGTTAAAAACAGCCGATGGAGACTCTGTCTTCATGTCTGATTTGTCAGACCCTACTTTAACAGGTAAAAATGCGCGTCAAAATGATTTAGATATGGAGGTACTCAGTGATGTCTCTGGCCCAGATGGCAAACCGATAGGCGTACTATTAGGGGTTGTTAATGTTACTAAGATGATAGAAATAGTTGCCTTTGCAGATGACATTACCGTTGGTGATGAATCTGCCTACCTAGTTGACAAAAATGGTCTTGTCATGATTACGCCTGATAGATATGCCAGTATTATGGGGCCTCATAAAGATTTGGCTATTCCAAGTTTAAGCAAACAATTAGGAATGGATGGCAATGGTTATAAAATATATATCAATGCGGATGGCATAAAAGTACTGACATCATACGTTGATTTATCCGAATATGGGTACGATGCGGTAGGTGATTGGTCATTAATTGCAACGTCTGTATATGATGACATCATGGCACCCGTTTATGATTTAATGGCAACACTTGTTTATGCAGTCATCATTATGATGGTGATTCTTATCAGCCTAGGTTTTTACCTTACTCGCACAAGTATTTCAAACCCTGTTTCAAATTTTATTAATCAAATAAATAGCCTAGCTCAGGATAAAAATTTAACAATTCAACTTCCTAGTAAAGGTAAAGGTGACCTTGCAGATTTAGGCAAGTCATTTAACCAGTTTGCAGGTGAGATACTCAATGTATTCAAAACAACTAAAAAAGTGTCATTAAGCTTAACCGATTCAATCAATATTATTGCAAATGATATGGCATCAGGACATGAACTGGCTGAAAACCAGAAAATGCATTCTGGCTCTATGGCAACAGCGGTCAACCAAATGACAGTAACCATCGCAGATATTGCACAAAATGCAAATAATACCTCAACAGCGGTTTCGACACTTGAAGTAAAAAGTGAAGAATCTGATGAAATTGCAAGCAACTTAAAATCAAATATGTCTGAACTTAACGCCTCTATGACTGAAGCGGGAACATCCATTGAATCCCTTTTGTCTGAGAGTAATGCGATTACACAAGTATTAGATGTTATACAAGATATCGCCGAGCAAACAAGCTTGCTTGCCTTAAACGCTGCTATTGAAGCGGCGCGTGCGGGAGAGCAAGGTCGAGGGTTTGCCGTTGTAGCAGATGAAGTAAGAACGCTATCCAGTAGAACTCATGCTTCAACTGAAGATATTCGAACTAAAATTGACAGCCTACAAAAAGTCACTTCAGAAGTCGAATCTAGGGTACAAGCCTGTGCACTAATCGCCGATAACGCCATTATTGAAACAAGTAACAATCAACAAAAAATGTTGGAAATGGCGAGCATGATTAAAGAGGTTAATCAAAGTAGTTTACAAATTGCATGTGCCGCTGAAGAGCTCAGTAGTGTGTCTCATGACATTAACAATAGTATTTTGCAAATCGATAATATTGCCTCTGATGTCTGTCATAAAACACATGATACTCAACAACTTACGGTAGAACTGAAAAATATGGCAAGCAACCTACAGTCTGAAGTTGCGCAATTTCAAACCGAGTCGATTGCAGCCTGAAATCAAATAAAAGCATTATTATAAACAAAGATAATAGTGCTTTTTAAAAAGAAATTTCAACTACACTCATTTTAGTAATCTTTTTATCAATATTACAATGAATTTAACTTGGAAATGAATGTGCATAATCAAGAACAATATAAAATCCTCATTGTTGATGATGAACCCAATAATTTAAAGGTTCTATCTGGAATACTAGAGTCTTGGGGGGTTGAGCTTAAGTTCGCAATCAATGGCATTTCAGCGCTTGAAACCGCTAAATTATATCCACCAGACATAATATTATTAGATATAAACATGCCTGGTATGGACGGTTTAACGGCATGCGAAATATTAAAAAAAACTCAATTTGTAAATGATATTCCTGTTATTTTTTTGACCGCATACGACTCCATTGAGATAAAAGAAAAAGCCTTCAATGCGGGTGCTGTTGATTATATTACCAAGCCATTTATAGCCAAAGAAGTTAAATTAAGGGTCGACGTTCAAATTAAACTTTTCCATCTTAAAAAAAGTCTTGAAGAAAGAAACCATCAGCTTGATCAAGCAGTAAACTCTATGAGTAGTGGCTTTGTTATGCTTGATCATGATTTTAAAATTAAAGTTATTAACCAAGACTTTCAAAAAATGTTTGAAATACCTGATGAGTTATTAAAATTAGATTCAAACTTTTATGATGTCATTAGGTTTCGAGCACTACGAGGTGATTTTGGAAAAAAAGAAGCTAACTTTTATATTAATGAACAAATTAAATTGATTAACGTTGAAGAGCCTTTAAAAATTTATGAGGATTCTACTCCAAACAACTCATTGATAGAAGTACGCCAAACTAGAACAAATTATGGCTGGTCAATTAATTATGTTGACCTGAGTGTTAATGCGTTCCTTGTCCATGACCATAGAATCACAGCTGTTTTAGATTATATAAATAATAATCTTAATAAAGAAATTAATGTTGATAACATGGCTTCTATTGCCAACATGAGCCGCTTTCATTTTATGAGAATTTTTAAAGACGAGTTGGATTGTTCACTTATGCAATATGTTTATCAAAGGCGTATTGAAAAATCGACTATGCTCTTGAAGCGTAATACTAAAAGTATTACTGATATTGCTGAAATATGTGGCTTTGCATCCTCTCAGCACTTTGATAGAACCTTTAAAATTGCCAAAGGTGAAGCTCCATCAATTTACCGTAATCGTTACTTGAAAAAGGATAACAGTCAAGGTGTAACAAATGAAGATTAGTCAAAAATTCGTACTCTGGTTTCTCTCAATCACTATTGCACCTATTCTCGTTGTTGTAAGTATTTTTTATTTCACCATGATAGATAGCTTTCAGTCCAGTACTGGCCTTAGCCAACAAAATACGCTTGAAACAGCGGGTAACGCTATCACAGATTTTATGGATACGAGAATTGATGATTTAAATGCCTTTAGTAATAGCCCTATCTTTGATGTTAGTACCCCTGCTATTTTATCAGTTCATCTCGAAAATATTGTTCATGCTTATCCTTTTTATGACCAAATCACCTTTGTTAGCTTAGAAGGAATTGCGATTGCATCGTCAAACGAAAATGAGGTTGATAAAGACCACCTGCAAATACACGCTGATTTAAGAAATGAATTTACAAGCACATTAGAAGGTGGCCCTGATGATGTATTTATTTCTGGTATGGGAGATACTGAGATAGTAACGGGTAAAGAAATACTCGATATTGAAATACTCAGTGATGTTCACAGTCAAACGGGAGAGAAACTTGGTGTACTGATAGGGGTTGTCAATATAAACCTTATCACTCGTATGATTCAAGGTATTGATAACAGAACCATTGGGACAGAAACTGTCTATTTGTTAAATGAAAGTGGACAGGTTTTAATATCAAGTAACCCATCCATCAAAGTCATGACGCCTCACCCGGATATATCCTTATCTCCTTTTAAATCGGTATCCAGTCAGAAACATACAGGTTATCAAATATATAAAAATGCTTCTGGAAGGGAGGTCGTTACCTCATTTGTTAATTTAAAGGGTTTTGGCTCTGGAGATATTGAGCGTTGGACATTAGTGTCCTCCTCCCCTATTTCAGAAATAATGTCGCCATTGTATCAGGTGCTATACAACCTTTTTGCAATTGTCGCCTTATGCGTCATGTTGGTTATCATTGGCGGCTTCATTTTTGCTCGTTCTATTTCAAACCCAATTATAGAGCTTAAGAATGCAGCCTTGCTAATTGGTGAAGGTGAATTAAAAACTAAGATCCCCGTACGTTCTAAGGATGAGGTGGGGGTTCTGGCAGAAGCATTAAATAATATGAGTCTCTCGCTTTATGAAAGAAATAGAGAAATTGAAAGACAAAATTGGTTTAAAACAGGTTTAAGTCAGTTGAATGACGAATTACGTGGTGCACAGGATATAGAAACTATATCTGACAAAATAATTAGCTACTTGTGTAAATATGTCGAAGCAGAAGTGGGTGTGTTTTATCAAAAAAGCAATGGTAACAAATTAAAACTAACCGCAAGTTATGCCTATAGCCAAAGGGAAAATTCAAGTAATACGATCACTTTAGGTGAAGGCGCTGTGGGTCAATCTGCATTAGAGAAGAAGATACTCGTGTATGAGCTACCCTCTCCCACTACAGAAGAATTCCTGCATGGTACAGGTAAAGTACCTATGCCATTTTTAATCGTTGTTCCTGTCATAAATGAAGGCGAAACCTTCGGGGTTATTCAGCTTTCATCTATGCATAATTTCCAACCAAATGTGAAAGACTTCCTTGAGGAAGCACAGCGCCATATTGCCGTTGCTATGAGCGTATCTCAATCACGCTCAGTAGAAATGAATCTATTATCGGATACTAAGAAGCAATCTGAAATATTAAGCAAACAACAGCAGGAGCTCACTTTAATTAATGAGCAGCTGATCATTGCAAAAGAAGAAGCCGAGCAAGGCATTAGAACGAAAGCAGAATTTCTAGCAACAATGAGTCATGAAATTAGAACACCCATGAATGGCATTATCGGGATGTCTGGCTTATTGCTGGATACTGAGCTCACTGAGACACAATCAGAATACCTAAATACAATTAGGACAAGTGGTAATCACCTATTAACTATCATTAATGACATCTTAGATTTTTCGAAAATTGAATCGGGTCATTTACAATTAGAAAAACATAGATTCGATATTGAATCGTGTATTACAGATGTATTTGTTCTCGTTTCCGGTTTAGTAAAAGATAAAAACATTGAGCTAGTTTGTGACGCAGGTGATAAGCCGTTAAATGTTATTGGCGATATTACGAGGTTAAGACAAATTCTCGTTAATCTGGTCAGTAATGCCATTAAATTCACAAACCAAGGGGAAGTAAGGATTGCTGTCGAAGTTGGGCTAGAAACAACCACTAATGTGGAACATATTTTTACGGTTACTGATACTGGCATAGGTATTTCAGAAAAAAACCTACAAGGTTTATTTAGTCCCTTCTTTCAAGCTGATGCATCTACAACACGCCAATATGGTGGTACCGGTTTAGGGCTTTCGATTTGCCAACGGTTAGTGAAAATTATGGGAGGAAAAATTAATGTTAATTCAGAATTAGGAAGAGGATCCCAATTTGCTTTTTCTGTAGTAATGGAAAAAGACCTTAACCCCCCTAAACCCGTCAATAGCGATAGTGAAAGATTACTGAATAACAAAAAAGTGCTTGTTGTCGATGATTACCCCGCTAATAGAGAAATTCTCGATAATATCTGCCAGCAATGGAAGATGGAGACTGACGTTTACTCATCTCCAAATGAAGCGTTATCGAAGATCAATAAAGGTGAATATTTTGATGTCGCCATAATCGACATGATAATGCCCGATATGAATGGTGTTGAGTTAGCAGAGAAAATCAAAGAAACACTTCCTGATACTCCAATAATATTACTAACATCAATGAGCTTGCCAATTCAAAAAGAGAAAGAAAGTTTGTTTAATAGCATCCTTATGAAACCCGTCCAAAAGCAATTAATATTTAGTGCTTTAATTAGTGCTTTTGGAGGCCAGCAGCTCCCCCATTACATGAATAAGTCTACTAAATCTGTTATTAACACAGACTTCTCTAAACGCTATCCGGCTAAAATCTTATTGGTCGAGGATAACCTCGTAAATCAACAACTTGCTATGCTATTTTTTGAAAAAATGGGTTATAGAGCAGATGCTGCTAGCAATGGCTTAGAAGCTATTAATTATTTAAGGCATCAACAATATGACTTTATTTTTATGGATATTCAAATGCCCGAAATGGATGGTTTAGAAGCCAGCAAAATCATTTGTAATACCTATAAAAAAGATAATAGACCCATCATTATCGCCATGACAGCAAACGCAATGGAAGAAGATAGGCAGCAATGCCTTGCGGCAGGAATGGATGACTATTTGCGTAAACCGGTTGAACTTAGTGACGTCGTTGAAAAGATATTAGAATGGTATAAAAAACTTAATCGACAACCCTCTAAGTTCAATGGGAATGAGAGAACGACTGATATACAAAAATTTGAGAATCAATTAGTCAGTTCCATATTCTTTAAAGATTTACAAATGACTAAAGGGTCATTGTGGTTAGATAAATTTATCGAAAGCTTTTATGAAGACTTTGAGCGGCAATATACTCAATTGAAGGAATTATTAACTAAACAGAACCTAGATGGTGCTAGCCGCATTGCACATAGTATAAAAGGTGCATCTTTGGCAATTTCAGCACAAAAATTAGGCGAAAAATTGGCTTTATTAGAAAAAAAAGCGTCTCAAGGTGATTTACGATATTGTAAGGAAATTTTGATCGCAGTAGACGACTGCTATTTAGAAACTAAAACCGAAATATTAAAGATAATAGGTTAACAATCTACCTTTTTATGAGTCTTAAAAAAGGTAGAAGTGTCGATTAAATTAATGATGCTAATAGCTCAGCTTTCACAGCGTCACTGGCAAAGCTCTTTGCCACACTGATACGATAAATTTCAGCATAATCTTGCTCTGTTAAATCAAAGGCTTCCACCACCTTCTTAACTTCTTGTGTCATGCTGGTATTGGAGACGGTACGGTTGTCTGTGTTTATTGTGACTGCAAGCTGATCTAAATAGAACGCTTTAATAGGATGCTCACTCAAGTTAGCCACAGCCTTGGTTTGAATGTTTGAGCTAGGGCAGGTTTCAAGTGCGACATTGCCTTTTTTAACTAATGCATAAGCACTGTCATGATCTTGTATATCAATGCCATGGCCTATCCTACTAGCACCTAATAAACTAATCGCGTCTTCTACATTTTGTCCCACACCTTGCTCACCCGCGTGTATGGTAATTTGATAACCAAGGGATTTTGCATAATCTGTGTATTCAATAAATTCATGACAAAAGCCCGGCAATTCAGCACCGGCTAGATCAAAGGCGACAATACCTTTACCTAAATAAGCTGCACCCGCATCAATTACCGCTTTAATATGATCTTTAGGGAAGGTTCTTAAAATCGACAGAATGTAATTACCCTTGATCTTGTATTTCGCTTCTGCGCGTTTCATACCAGCAACAACACTCGCCATAATTTCATCAAAACTCAAGCCCGCTTGCTGATGTAGTTGAGGGCCAAAACGCACTTCCATATAAGTGACATTTTCAAGAGCGGCATCTTCAAATAGCTCAAATGATGTACGTTCCAAGCCTTTAGCCGTTTGCATAACAGATAAAGGCAACTCAAAACGTTTTAAATATTCTTCGAGATTGGGGCAGGTTTCGGGCGCAATCATTAACTGATTAATTTCGTTTATGTCTTGGCTTGGTATGTGAATAGATTGTTGCTTGGCAAGGTCAATAATGGTCGCAGGACGGACACTACCATCAAGGTGGCAATGAAGATCAATTTTTGGCAGGTCTAAATAGTTCATATGAGTCTCTATCTTTAATAAGTAAGCGCAACATCCTCCTTTTTGATTCCCTTTTCACAGAATCATTAAAAGAAATGCGCCATAAAGTTACAGACTTCATAATCAAGAATTTAAGGCTCTTGGTAGAAACTCCCAAACCATATCATTGGGATTATACGAAGTGATTTTGCGGCTAAACTAACACTTTGATTAATGGGTGGCAATAACAATTATACGTTTACTGGTTTTCATCAAGTACCTCATTTTTTTCAATAACCTCTGGTATGATTAACACACTTGATTCGTCTAATAAGGTATCTTTGGCTTCTAACGTCAATGTTGATGAACTTGGTTCTTGCGTGCTATTGCCCAGTGACTTATTGCCAACCTCCATACCAATGAGTGTACTTTCTTCTTTTTCAGGTATCAGTTTATTGATACTTGATTGCAACAAACTTTCATCACAACTGCCCTGATACTCTAACCAATGTACTGTATTGCCGACTAGTACTATGCTGCCTGACACTAAAAAGGTCGTTACCGGGACTAAGCTCGCCACCACAACACAACTTGAGTTCCCTCCACAATCAAGCCCACCTAATGAGACAGCGTCGAGTGTCAGCTCTTTGGTATACATCTCACAGCTTTTAGCATATTGCTGCTTATGGTCAACCTTAGGCACAAATGCACAAGCGATCAGATTAGCCACCAAACTGACTATTATTACAGGCCTTATAAAAGACGTCACTTACACTCCCTCTATTTTTTAGGACAATTAAACTATTAGTCTTTTATCTTTTTTAAAACAATCACTTAAATAACGCGTTAATAGTTTTACTCGCGCAAGATTCCTAAGATCTGGATGAGTTAATAACCACAATTTACTTTGCATTATGGGCTCTAAACTAAACAAGGCCTGTACACCTTGTCGAGTCTGATCATTAGGTAAAAAAGCCAGACCCTGACCCGTTTCTGCCAAGTAAGACATACTAACTAAGTCATTAGTACGTACACTAATTTGCTCACTATAGTGTTTTTCCATATATTGGAATGGACTTAAGTGGGTTAAAAATTCACATGCTCCGATAAGTTTATGCTGACTAAGTTCGGCCATATTATTCGGGGCCTGATTCTGACTTAAATAAAGAGGTGAGGCAAAAACACTCCAAGCTATCTGAGCAATTTGTTTACCCACTAGATGCTCAGGTGGTTTTGCACTGGCTCTAATGGCAATATCTGCTTCTCGATTATCCAAGTTAAAGTCATGGTTGCTAACAACGACATCCACATCAATATCAGGATAGGCTTGTTTAAAGTCACTTAAATACGCCGGTAGATAGTGGTAGGCAATATTATTGGGTGCAGTGATACTAACCCTGCCTTTAGGTTGAATGTCCTTACCGACCAAGTGTCGTTCAATATTACTAAAAGAGTCTTCTATCGTATGTGACAGTGACAAAACCTCTTCACCCAAGATGGTTAACTGATACCCCTGCTGGAAACGATCAAATAAACGGCCTTCCATCTCATCTTCAAGGGCATTTAATCGTCTAAATACAGTGGAATGATTAACGGATAGATGTTTGGCCGCAGCCGACAAAGACCCAGTGCGAGCAATAGCGAGAAAAACTTTAAATCCATTCCAATCCATAATCCAGCCTTTTGCGATAACATACTAAATGTTTACTCTGTGCAAATTTGCAAAATGAATTTGCGTATTTTGCTAATTACAATGCAGGTATGCATTAAACATAATAATAGGCATGAACAACAGCCATTAATTAAGAGGTTTCTATGTTTAATGATCAACCTGAGTTTAATCAACAAAATCTAGCTAATCACGAACCTGACATTAAGCTTATAAGCCATGCTCTATGTCCGTATGTTCAACGCTCTGTCATTTTACTTTCTGAGCAGAAAACAGCCTTTAAAAGAGTCGATATTGATTTAGCCAATAAACCAGACTGGTTTAATGAAGTCTCCCCCCTTGGCAAGGTACCCATTTTACTCGTTCAGACTAAAGACAGTTTGTTCGAATCCCAAGTAATCTGTGAATATCTGGATGAAATAAGCCCTGTTAGTTTGCACCCTGATAATGCGTTTGAAAAAGCACATCATAGGGCTTGGATAGAGTTTGGTTCAGGAATTTTGGCCAGTATTGCTAGTCTTTATAGTGTTAAGGATAAAGTCAGTTTTAATCAGGGCCTAGATACAATAGAAAGCAAGTTAAACCAATTGGAGCTGCAAATATTTCATGCACCTTACTTTTGTGGGGATAAATTTCAAATCATTGATGCGGTTTACGGCCCTATTTTTAGATACTTTGATACTTTTGAACAGATACTAGACGTTAACTTTTTTGCTAAAAAGCCTAAGCTCAAAGCTTGGCGCCTTGCCCTTTCACAAAGGCCTTCCGTTCAAGAGGCCGTTGCAAGTGATTATCCAGACAAATTAGCAGCATTCTTAAAAGCAAGACACGGCTATTTAGCTAGCTTGATGTCTTAACAAAGTGATTGCACACGACCCACTTCACCACTTTCTAATCTCACTTTAATGCCATGGGGGTGGTTTGCAGATTTTGTCAGTAGGGTCTGTACTATGCCCTGAGTGAGATGACCGCTTCTTTGGTCTTCTTTTTGTACGATATTGACTTCTGTACCTGGGGTTATCTGACTTCTTGAGGGGATTGACATAGTGAGCTCCGATTCAATAGAAGGAGCACACTATATAAATATTATGTTTAAAACAAGAATTCTTATTTAAATCTAATTTACAAGCCAGACATAGCGTTAGACTATTCATCAAAGATTAATAACAAATTAAAGAGGTAATATGACGCTATTAAAAATTGAGATTGTTTCCGATGTTATGTGCCCTTGGTGTGTTGTCGGTTATAAAAACCTTGAAGCGGCACTGGCACAATTACAACCCTCTATCCGTGCGGATATCAGTTGGCATGCATTTGAATTAAACCCAGATATGCCTGTGGAAGGCCAAAATTTAGCAGAACATTTGATGCAAAAATATGGTCAGACTAGAGCACAAAGTGTCGAAAACAGAGAGCGCTTAACCCAGGTGGGAAAGCAAGCTGGATTTGATTTTAACTTTGATGACAATAGTATCATGATAAACAGTTTTGATTGTCATCGGCTACTTAGCTGGGCCAAAGATCAGAATAAACAAACTGAACTTAAACTGGCTCTCTTTAAAGCTCACTTCAGCGATAAAGTTTACCTTAATGATCAAGCGTCACTATTGGATGTCGTTGCCAGTGTTGGCTTAATACGTGATGACGCAAGTAAGATTTTAGCCTCTAAGGCTTATGAGAAAGAAGTAAAAGCAGAGCAGAATCAAATGCGTCAATTTGGCATTACCTCTGTTCCTACTTTTATTATTAATGAAAAATATGCCATTAGTGGCGGACAAGCCGTCGAGACGTTTAAAGAAGCACTAGAAAAAATTAGCAACGAAGTTTAAGGCCTGCGACTACTATAAATGAACCTGTATCAGAAACTTTGATTCAGGTTCATTCTATAACAAGAAAGTTGAATAGATTCTGCCCTTGTCGCAGTTGTACCACACCAGAAGTGCCCTGCTTAATATCCAAACTCAGCGTATTAGATACTCCTTGTAAAAAGGAACGGGATAAAACGTCTCTATTGCTAAAGGTAATTCGCCTATTAGAGAGCGTTAACAAGCCTCGCTCAATTTGATAGTCATCCTGCTCATGACCATAACATTCATTACTAATCACATAGTGTTGCTTCGTGATTTCGATAACATCGGGACATTCAAGCTCAGTATCCTTGTACCCTATTTGATACCAAACCTCAGCATGTAAATTTACGCTGATAAAAAGGAGTAAGACACTCAAATAGTTAATCATTATGGTCATTTGAGTGGTTCATGAATTTGGCCAAAATACTTTTGATAAATAAGATTATAACGACCATCACGTTTCATTCGTTTAAGTTCTTGATTATACCCTTGAATAACCCTATCCAAGTTGGGGTAATCCGATGCTTTAACAAAGGTATTAAAATAGGGTTTTTGTTTTAACGGTTTATCCAAATAATCAATTTCATCTAAGTAGCCTGACTGTTTAGCACTGTATAGGGTTTCAATTGTATTACTGGCAAAGGTATCAAATCGGCCATGGACTAATTTTTTAAGGTTTAACCTGTTATTAACGACAGTATCTAGGGTAAATAGCCCCTCTTGTGCCGCTTGCCAAAATTCAGGGGTATAGGCAAAACCGTTCGTCGCGTCGATTCTGAGCCCTGCCAAATCCTCATAACGATTAAAAAATATTTTACCTTTATTCTCTTTTCGAATAAAAAAATTCCAACTGAGGTTAATATGGGATTCCTCTGCGAAGGTAAGAAGTTTAATTCGTTGCGCTTTTTTAGATAAGGTAAACACCATATCTACGTCTGGGCTTTGCCACATTTGAGTTAATCGCGTAGAAGAATCGAGCAGTTCTATTTTGTACTCAACATCTAATGTCGTCATGATTTCATGTAAAATATCAACATCAAAACCGACCAGTTTATTTTCGTCATTATAAAATCGGTATGGTGCACCCGGTATCCCTATAATATTAAGGGTATCAGCGAATAGTGATTGTGTTAACGAGCTTATTACCAAGATAAGCACCATTCCAATTCTTTTCATCTAACATCCCTTTGATACTTTAAGCGATATTCCTACTAATTAAACCTTATAGCAGTTTAGCTCATGCTATTACACCATAAGTCTGACTTAGAATTTTATTTCATGATGATGTCATTAAGATTTCTTTTAACTCACTTATTAACTTTCCTGATAACGCACTATTCTGATCACAGCCTGGGTCTGAATTTGTTAGCACAACAATGCCGTAGCCTTGGGTCAGATTACTGACCAATTTACACTGAAAACCGAGCCCCCACCCCATAGAAAAAATGTGTGTTATCTCATCTTCCTGCTGAACAAAAACCCCTAACCCGGCCCAATCCTCTGCCCCTTCAGGGTTAATCATACGCGCCATTAAATGAGGTGGAATACCCAGCGCACCTTCACCTTTAATCGCCTGAGCAACTGACAATAATAATTGGCTGAGCTCTTTAGCGGTTGTCCATAGCCCTGCACTGGCTAAATACGGGTAGGTAGCTCTTTGTTGAGAGATAATCTCTCCTGCTTGGTTATGGCCACAAGCTATGTTACTAAAATCATCATCAGCACAGGTCGAACTTTGTTTCTGATTAAACTCATTCGCATACCTAAAAGTAGATAAAGGCAAAGCTAATGGATCGAATATGAGCACATGCGCCAGCTCGTTAAATGTTTTTCCTGTCACATCACAGAGCAGCTTTTCTATGACGCAGAAACCCGCATCAGAATAGGAAAAGGCGGAGCCTATCTGGGTATTAACTTGAATGGGTTGAGGATTATATGAACTCATACCCGTTAAGATAGATAATATACTTGGCACGCTATCGTGTGGTTCAAGAGGTCCAAAAGCGTCACCATGATCCAAGATACCCGAGCTATGGTTTAGTAGATGTATCAAGGTGACATCTTGCACGTCACTCTCATTATATTGCGAAATGAGAGTTTCGTTTAAACTTAATTTCCAGTTTTTCAAGTACTCATTAACGGGAACGTCAAGGTCTAGAACCCCTTGTTCCACCAGTTTAAGTACAATTAAACTGGTCACCAGTTTACTCATTGAGCAAGCATGAAATAGTGTGTCTTGGTCTACTTTATGGTCTTTTTTGGCGCCAGAAACACCCGCTGAAAACGGGTAAATAGTCTGCTTTTCATAAACAGCATAAGAAACACCTGGAACATGAAACTCTGTGAGTAACTTGGGTAGCCTAAGATGTAATTCGCTCAACTCACTTGTTAGTTGATGTTTCATTCACTCTCCCTGTTAATTCAACGTCCAATAGAATACGGCTTTCCTTTAAGAGAACACTTTATTTAACCAGCTTAATTAACTGCTTAAATACATCACCTTCTGCTTTTTGCTGTAACTCAAATAACGCCATTTCAGCACCAGTTAGTTTAGCGCCTGCAGCCTGCATTGCATCTATACCTAACGCCTTATTTTCTTTCGTTCTAGAACTGACGGCATCCGTTGCCACATGGACTTTTAGGTTCATTCCCATTAAATCGCGGGCTGTTTGATAAACACAGATATGTGCCTCAATACCAGCAACAATCCAGTCTGTTTTATCCGCAAGCTCAATCGCCTGTTTAATTTTGTCACTACCTAATGCGCTAAAACTGGTTTTTGCAAACGCTTTCCCAGATAAGTGTTTAGCAATGTCAGTATGCGTCGCCCCTAATTTTTCAGGTAACTGCTCTACCCAGATAATAGGTAGGGATAAAAGTTTGGCGCCATTAATAAGGATCGAAGTTTGCCTAAACAAACTCTCTTTTTCATGCATTTGCTCTGCAAGGTTACCTTGAATATCAATAATGATTAGACCGGTACTTTCAACGTTCATCATAGTTGCTCGCTTAACCCCATATAAATAGCCTTAAAAAGGCATAAATCGATTTAAATTGCGTAAAGGTAAAATTAGCCTATTTAATAGGCATTAAGAAGAGTAATTTTTTACGCATTTAGTTTCTGATGTTTCTTGGTACTGAGGTTGCAGGCAGAGTTGATGCAAAGAATTTTTTTGCATTTTATCAACTCACGCCCTTAATCCCAAAGCATTCACTATTATTCATTTATTGTTTGAAATAATCATCGATTAATTTTTGATATTCACCACTTTCCTTTAATCGAATTAAGGCTAAATCAAATTCATCACGCAACTTGGTTAGCTTACGAACTTTTGAGAAGGCAATATAGCTGGGAAGATTTTGAATGCTAACGGGTAACTCTTTAACATCCTCATTACGCTTTAACTGTCTTAAAATATGATAACCACCAAACTTTGTACTGGCGACCATATCGACACGTTGGTTAAGCAGCAATCCAAAGTTTTGAGTGCCTTCATTGGCCTCTTCGACCCTTCTAAACGTATCATTTTTAATCGCAGTATCTAAAATTAAGCCGTAGCTGATTTTACGAACGACACCAAGGCTATATTGGTTTAACTTATTTAAGTCCCCATCATATTCAATTTGAGAATCTTTTCTTACAAATAAAGAGACGGCTTGCTGCATCAGAACCTGTTTTGAAAAATCGGCAAATCGTTCTCTTTCAGGGTTTTTAAAAGCGGTAAAAACAGCATCTCTAGAACCATCTCTGATGTAGCGCATGGCTCTCGCCCAGGGTAAAACTTCAATGGTAATGGGCTGCTGCATTGTCTTAAATGTACGTTTAATGACCTCTACTGCAAGCCCTTTAAGTTGACCATCTTCTGTGTACTCATAGGGAGGGTATTCTAGCGTGACTAATCGCAGGGTTTTAGCCTGAGCCATTGTACTTATAATCGACATGACAAAGAGTAGAAATAAGGCCCTTTTATACAAGACAATTCCCCTTTATGAACAGAACATTTAGTTAGGTTTAAATCATATTTATCATAATTAAACTTAAAGATAACATTAAGTTAGCCCAAGTGACTAGCAAAGAAGCTTGACTGACAACACAAGGTTTTAGGTATCTGGAAAAATGGAAGGATAAGCAGTATTTATATTAGAAATAACCAAAAAAAGTCAAAGCTATTGACCTTATAAGATTATATTTCGATCTATATTTTAGAGGCATAGTTAAATTTTTTAACAAGGGAAGGTTCAATTAAGTCACCTTCCCTTGAGATAACCGTTATTTAATCTGTATCGGGATCCAAGTTTCAAAATAAGAATCATCTGAATCTGGGTCAAACCTTGCATCGTAAAATTCAATGCTAAAATCCCCTAACATTTTATAATCTGACTCGATCAGCCATTGGCCATAAAATGCATCTAAAGTATTCGCTAAACCTGATAATCGGCCATGATGCGGGACGATTGCATACACTTGCTCTGCAAGCTCTTTTTTTACACCAGCCTGCATTAACTGTCCTTCACTATAATCGATACTCGCAAGGTAGCTTAACTCGCCTTTCTCAGTATTATCACTCTCTCCTATGTAGCCATACCCTGATAGACAGGGATTATTTTTAAACAGTGAATCTTGCATCAGAGACTCCCATAAACTCGGTATGACATCTAAGTTATTGGCAAACTGGCTGTCATATCCATTGAAATAACCAAAGCGCCCTTCTAAAACCATTGCGCTTTTTTTCTCAATTCTAATCGTCATTGCCTTGCTCCATTCAACATTAGCAGGAATAAATAAGTTAAAGGTAAAGTCATCTTTAATTGCACGTTGGCGATATTGAATGGGGGTCATACAAAAACGAGTTTTAAAAGCACGAGAGAATGCGGCCTGACTGGAAAAACCAGAAGCGAAAGCCACATCAAGCACACCTTGTTTGGTGTTAAGCAGTAATTTTGCACCAACACAAATACGATGCTCTCGTAAATACTCAATCAAACTGAGCCCTGTTAAGGCTTTAAAGGTACGTTGTAATTGCCAACGAGACAGCCCCACTTTATGGCTCAGATATTGAACATTTAGCTCGTGTGTTTCATGCTGTGTTATTTCAATTAATAAACACTCTAATAGCTTTTTTGCTTTTTTCACCGCTCTCTTCCCTCAAACATGTCATCAACAGAGGCAGAGTAGCCTGTAATAGATGCATGTTTTTGATTCTATGGTGCACCTTTAAAAATATTGAATTTAGACTCACGACTATATTTTGACATAAAAAGACCCCCAGTAATTGGATGTCCAACTATTGGAGGTCTGTTCAAAATCAGGCTTTTTTACGCTATATATAAATGTCTATTCAGGAACAAGTAAGTCACCGACCCCTTCCGCTACTGCACCCGCTAATTTTCCGGGAATACCTTTAATTTGGGAGCCCATGAATTTTTTAAAGCTAGTACCATTTTTTAGGTTATCACGGTTAATTTTTTTAACGGCGGCTTCAAATGCCTCTTGGTCAGTGCCAGGTATAAAATTAGTTTCACCTCTTGCCGCATTCAAGGCTTGCATAGCACCAGGTTTGGTACTGGTAATCTGAATGCCCTCTGAAATAAATGTCTTAGCTTCAGACTGTAAATCACGATAGGCACTATAGGTTGATTTCTGACAATACTCGCCAAAGTTACCCACTTTTTTACGCCTTACCCAAGCTTTGGCTTTTTTAATGGAGTATCCCATTTTCATCGCTCGGGTAGGTTTCGCCTTTTTAGCTTCTATCAGATTTATGAAGTTATAAGGGGAGCCAAAAGATGGCATGCACACAACATAGGACGCTAAGACAGGCATATCGGTAATGGCTTTTCTGAACCAAACTCTAAAGGTTTGATCAGTTAAAGGTTTGCTCTTCATTTTATTGCAATCAATCACATACATTCTGAACTTTTCACGCATTTTTTCTTTATCAATAATGCCTTTAAAGAACAAAAACAATTCAACAACAGCAGTCACAATTGCCGAAATAGCGGCCGATCCACCTGCAGTTGCAATAGCAGCAGCCCCTTTTACTGTGCTAAATAGAGCCCTACCACCTGATTCAATCGCAACACTGGCAATTTCTGATCGAATGCGTTCAATTACATCACCCGCCACAGGAAATTTGGCTAAATCGGATAGTCGCTCTGTTTTAATGCGTATAAAGACTTTATCTAACGCATTAATCACCTCCATGGTGGCATCTTTAAGGTCACCAATACCTGGTGCAATGGCGCCAATGACTTTTTTTACCGCTTCAGGAATAAGCTTAAATATTTCCTGACAAACACGATCAAGAAAAGCACTGCATGCTTCACCTACTTTCAACACATCAATATATGCCACAATTTTTTCTTTTATCTTCGAAATTGTCGCGGTTACCAGATCAACACCTTGGGTAATATAACCGTCTTTACCTGTTGCTAAGTTACTTATGCCGTCATATAAATCATTTGCTTTGCCAGCAAAATCACACGCAAGAGGAAACAGTTCCTCTTGTACTTTTTCTTTTGGAGTCCTTTCATCACACACTAATTTACTGCTTGCAAACACTTCTAACAAAGCACTATACAAGGGGGTGAGTGTCATGCTGCTTTGGCTTGTTGGCATGGCTGGTTACCTGTCAATATAATAATTTATAACCACACTTTAGTTTATAACTTATTATCCAACAAGCGTATTTTGACGAATTAAGTGTGCTTAAAAAATACTCACAGTAACCACTTAATTAATATCGGGTCAATTAATTCTCCCTTTTATGATTGCAAACTATTCAGGAACCAAAAGTTCACCCACACCTTCACCAACTGCACTGGTTAAGCGCCCCGGTATGCCTTGTACTTGCGAAGCCATAAAATTTTTAGCTGTGACGCCACTCTTTAAGTGTTCATGACTTAGTTTTCTAACCGCATCCTCAAATGCTTTTTGATCAGTACCCGGAATAAAGTTGGTTTCCCCCCTTGCTGCATTAAATGCCTGCATAGCCCCAGGCTTGGTACTGGTAATTTCAATATCACCGGAAATAAATTGCCTTGCTTCAGCTTGCAAATCTCGATATGCACGGTAAGTCGATTTTTGGCTATATTCTTTAAAGCTTTTGACGTCTTTACGTCTAATCCAAGCTTTCGCTTTTTTAATGGAATAGCCCATTTTCATTGTGCGAGAAGGCTTTACTGTTTGGGCTTCAATTAAATTAATGAAATTATAGGGTGAACCAAACGAGGGCATGCATACCACATAAGAAGCTAATACGGGAATATCTGT
>MAAB01032351.1_pt1 | contig 29514 bp, 18 predicted proteins | sample 1115991 | NCBI WGS metagenome assembly MAAB01 (sample SAMN04961124, study PRJNA320927) | seawater metagenome | isolation source: sample BD02T18 sea water enriched with oil for 18 days | place: USA:Gulf of Mexico | collected 2013-07-27
GTTATTTCGCAAACCTACATAGACCTTTATGAAATAAACCCTAACCCTGCTTATATTGATAAAACGCTATATCAGATGGAGTTTATGTTTCATAAAAGACCTAAAGAAAACGACTTGAGATGGAAGCCCACCAACCGAAATTACCTCAACGCGTGGAGCTGGGCTGACTCTTTATTTATGGCGCCGCCTGCTTATGCGCAAATGACTAAAGCCACAGGAGACCCGAAATATCTCGACTTGATGGATATGTTATGGCGTGAAACTTATAACTACCTATACGATCCAGAGGAAGATTTATTTTTCCGCGATGATACTTTTTTTGAAGAGAGAACTAAAAACAATAAAAAGAACTTTTGGTCTCGCGGTAATGGCTGGGTTGTTGGCGGTTTAGTTAAAGTACTTGAAGCTATGCCAAAAGATGATAGCAGAAGAGCCTTTTATGAAGGTGTATTACAGAAAATGTCTAAAAGCCTTATTAAACTGCAATCACCTGAAGGCTACTGGTATGCAAGCCTACTTGATAAAGATGTAGTTAACGTTAAAGAAACCAGCGGCACCGCATTTTTTGCTTACGCCTTAGCTTGGGGAATTAACAATGGTTTATTAGACGAAGAAGAATTTGCTCCTCATGTATTTAGAGCTTGGGATTTGCTGGTTTCTTCTATAGAAACAGATGGCAAGCTCGGCTATGTTCAACCTGTTGGTGTTGGTGCTGATAAGGTGAAAAGAGAAGATACCGAACCTTATGGGCCAGGCGCATTCTTATTAGCAGGCACGGAAGTTTATCGTCTATTAAAGCAATAATACCAAATTGATTAAGTTCTTTCCCACTCAGCGAGAATTAAAAGGCTTAGAGGCAAGGCATTGATTGAAGAGAATGGTCACTCCCTTCTCAAAATCAATAACGCAGAGTATAAGCCTTTTAAACTCGCCCTTGGGAGCTTGCTCGATGCCCAGTAACTTCGTTGAATTCATTTGATTTAGAATGACTAAACCGGAACAAATCCGCCTTGTTATTGAACATCGAGCATAGCTCTGAGTTGGGAAGAAATTTAATTAAATTGGTATAACAACTTTGTATAGTTACCCGCTCCACTTGAAGATGCTCTGAAACTATATATTTAAGTGGAACGGATATAAAAACTAAAAGAAAGGAAAACCTATGAATTTGAATATCATCAAGTCCTCATTCTTTATTTTATTGCTTGGAGTGACAACTAGCACTATGGCTAAAACACCAAAACATGTCATTTTATTTATGATAGACGGCTTGCATTGGCAAGCCCCCGAAAAAGTGAATATGCCAAATTTCAAGGCATTAATTGGGCAAGGCACCTATATCGAAAAATCTTATGTGTTATTGCCTCATCACCCAACGGTTGGTGATTATTCGAAATATAATAGTTGTTCTTTTCCTAATCCGGTATTGCATTCAGGTACGGTATTTATTAAACCTGAAAACAAGCTGTTGCAAGAAAGCTTGCCAGCTAATTTAACAACAGCATTTGTTGTTAATACGGCAGCATATCGCAGTGTCGCCCGTGGTTTTGATATCTCGATAATGGATGGTAAGTTAACCGATGATCAGGTTGTTGATAATGCGATCAATATTTTTGACCAACAACAACCGGCATTTATGCGTGTTCATCTGCAATCACCTGGAGAATTAGGTCGTTCAGTTAACTCAGCAACACCAGACCAAGCTTTCTATGAAGATGTATTTGGCAAAGGCTCTCCTTATGTAGCAGGCATTGAAAATGCGGATAAACTATTAGGCAAATTTGTTCGTCATTTGAAAGAATCTGGTAAGTGGGAAGATACAGTACTTATTGCCACCTCTGATCATGGTCAGAGTAACATCGGCTGGCACCCATTGTTTGATGAAGATAGCTGGGCAACACCTATGGTATTTGCAGGAAAGGGCATTGCGAAACAACGCACTTTACCTTATTTTGAGCATACTGATTTAGCGGCAACTATCAGCATGTTATTAGGCGCTGAAGCACCAAGTAACAATGGTGGCTCGGGTCGTGTGGTGAAAGAAATTCTAGCAAAAAATGAAGCGAAAAATTTTAACCACCCACAATATATAAAGACCATAAATGAACAAAATAAACTCTTTAGTATGTACAAGGCTGAGCTACTGTTAGCTTCAGATGATAACCTGCATTATGCGATAATCCTGGCTTCATTAGAAAATACAATTTTAACACCTGAGCCGTTTTATCACCAAGACAGGATCACCGAATGGCATAAAGCGGGCACTACAGAACATATGATTGCTGCTAATGACCTCATACTTGAGCAAATGAAAACGGCTTTAGGGAAGTAATGATGAAACACTCTATAACCCAACATTTTCTAATGCCTCACAAGATTGCCTTATTAACGTTGCTGGCTTGTTTATTACCAAGCCATTTCGCTCAGAGCCATGAAACCATTAACCTTGATAAGAAAAGTAGCACTGAAAAGATAAGCCAAATAACTGTCTTTAACGATTTAGCCATTGAAAGAGCGAATGAAACAGTCACTGTTTCACTTGAGGGTTTAGCTTTTAGTGAATCAAGGTCTTGGCCGCATATTGTAGTGAAAAACATGGCAAGCAATGAAGCGCTTATCTATCAACTCACCGATACTAACAATGACGGCGTAATAGATAGTCTAATTTTTCAAGTTGAAATGTCAGCAAATAGCTCAAAACAATTTCAATTTTCTCTTAATAAAAAACGCTTAGCGGGCATTACTGACCCTATTGTTAGTTATTCTCGTTTTGTACCAGAGCGTATAGATGATTATGCTTGGGAAAATGACAAAGTTGCTTTTAGAGTATTCGGCCCTCAAGCCCGTAAACTGGTAGATGAAGGAAAAAGAGGTGGCATCATTTCTAGCGGTGTTGATTGCTGGTTAAAGCGGGTTGACTACCCCATTTTAAATAAATGGTATCAAAAGCATGCTGACGGCACAGGTGATTATCATAAAGATACCGGTGAAGGACTAGATAACTACCATGTTGGCAAGAGTTTAGGTTGTGGGGCTAGCGGTAGTTTCTATCAAGGTGCCTTGTATAGTGCGGGTAACTTTAGCGGCTATAAAACTCATGCTGTAGGAGCTATTCGTACTAGTTTCGAGCTTGGTTACTCACCGTGGGACACAGGCACCGCAGTAGTCAAAGAAGTAAAACGCATATCACTAGATAAAGGCAGTAACTTAACTCGCTATGAATTGCTTTTTGATCAAGAGGTTGAAATTGTTGCTGGCTTGGCGCTAGATATAAACTCACTCTCCTTGATAACAGAAGAAGAGTCTGGTGTGTTTAGTTCATGGCGAAAACAGCAAGACTCAGAGCTAGGTTTAGGCATAGTTGCTGAACCTAAATATGTTACCGGTTTCCAAACATATATTGGAGAGAGCAAAGATACTAGTCACTTGTTTGTCAAATTAAAATCTATTGATAAACGCATTGTTTATTACGCTGGTTTTGCTTGGCAAAAGAGCCAACAATTTCGTTCAAAAGAAGAGTGGCAGACGTATCTAAAAGCATTCTCTCTCAAGTTGTCGTCCCCCTTGCGTGTTGAAATAGAGTAATTCTTTATCATCTGAATTTTATGGAATATCAAATGAAAAATATTGTTGAAAGTGTTGTAAAACATGTTGTACTTATAACGATAGCTTTATCTCTTCAGGCCTGCGGCGGTGGTGGCTCAGGTGAAGTAACAAAACCTGCTAATCAAGCCCCTGTTGTTAAAGCTGGCGGTCCTCAAAGTATTACCCTGCCTGAAAATAGCGTAAATTTAGCGGCAAGTGTAAAGGATGATGGTGTTAATACTGTTTTATGGACACTAAAATCAGGAACTGGCAGTGTAATTTTTAGCGATGCCTCAGCTTTGAATACTAGCGCTGATTTTTCTAATAGTGGTGTTTATACTCTGACACTGATAGTGAATGATGGTGACTTTGTGGTAAGTGATGATATTGTTATCACAGTTAACGATATTTCCAACCAAGCTCCAGTAGTTGTTGCTGGTGATGATCAAAGTATCACCCTACCTGAAAATAGCGTCAGTTTAGCGGCAAGGGTAAATGATGATGGTGATAGTATTGCCTTATGGACACTAAAATCTGGAACAGGCAGTGTGATTTTTACTGATGATTCAGTTGTGAATACCAGTGTTGAGTTTTCTGATAGCGGTATTTATACCTTAAGATTAACGGTTGATGATGGTGAGTTTATTGTCAGTGATGATGTTATTGTCACTGTTAATGATATGCCCAATCAAGCTCCTGTTGTTGTCGTTGGCGAAGATCAAAGTATCACCTTGCCCAATAGTAACGTTAACTTAGTTGCATCAATTAAAGATGATGGTGATTTTAGTGTCTTATGGACACAAACAGCAGGGAAAGTCAGGGGGATTTTTGCCGATGATACGGCTGTTAATACCAGTGCTGAGCTATCTGAAAATGGCATTTATACCTTTAGGTTAACAGTTGATGATGGTGAGTTTGTTGTAAGTGATGATGTTATTGTTACGGTCACCTCAAACATTGACTCGTTTGGTATCACTAAGTTTTACCCAACAGCAACGGGGTTTACTGATTGGCAGTCTACTCATTGGCATAACGGTAACGGCAGAACTATCAGCAATGGTCGAGACCCTGAAGATGTTACAGCCTGGTCTCAAAAAAGAGGCGATGACGATTTAAATATTGATGGTAATGGTATTTTGGTAATGGGTGGAGGCAATCAACCACGTCTTTACATTAACCCTTACCCTGAGTCAGATGAGGTCAATCCCGAGCAATTTTTTAAAAATGTCGAAGCGACAGTTTATTATCAGCGTATTGGTAATGACGGTGCCGCTAACGGTGGTTTAGTTATCGGTTTACGTAGTGGCCCAAATGGCCATAGTATTTATGGTGATTATTGTGATGCGACAACTTATTATGCACGCCTGAGACATGATGGTTATGCGGATTTTTATAAAGAGCTCAAGCATAACGAAGGCAAAGCTGAGCAGCAAATAAAGTTGTATACCAGTGGTGTGTTACCTTCGCAGCAGTGGTTAGGCATGAAATTCATCGCTTATAACATTAATAACGATAGCCAAGTTAAGTTAGAGCTCTATATTGATAATACCTCCGATGGTGATGTTAGTAATGGTGGTGAATGGACGCTTGTGGCTGAGATGATAGATGAGGGTGATTGGCGTGTTGCTGAGGATGTAAGCAGCTGTACTTACAGTGATAATCACATCATAACGACTGGCGGTGGCGCTGTTATTATTCGTAATAGCGGTGTAGACAGTGCAGAGTATAAGTATTTTTCAGTAAGAGAAATAGATAGCAGTAACTAGTGAGTCATATAACTGAAAGTAGTGAGGTTTTGTTAACACCCGTTGTGTATCTAGTAGTTAACAAAACCTACGGCAAACACTACAAATATTACTGGAATTTCTTTGGGGTACAGGACGTGAAAGATTTGGTTAATTGAGGTTGTCTTAATGGAAACTTTAGACAATATGCTATGGCTGATATTACTCTCAGACGTTAACTGATACCAAAATCCGACCAAATACATCGGTTCAAGTCATCCGATCTACGACCACTTCATACGAAAGCACAGGTCCTACTCATTTTTTGTAATGACTTCAGAGGACATAAACCCATATTTTTATGGTAAAAAAGGGCACATAGCTAGATAGGTTAGTAATTTACACTTCCGCTAAAGGACTTCAATTTCGTTAATTTCAATCACACTTATAATGAGCGCATGACTTTTTATAGATTGCTGTAGCAAGTTAATATATCCACATAGCTCGGGTTTTATTCGTGTCTTAAAGCAAGGGTTGTTATTTTATAACGTATCTAAGAGTGGTCTATTGTACGGAGGCTTAGCATTGTTAATTGATGAACTCCCTATTATATGGTTTGTAACAGTTACTGTTACTCTTAACGAAGATATCTATGTAATAGATATAGCGTCTGGAGAAATGACAAATCTGACGAGTACACCAAAAATTACAGAAATGACTTCATCATTTTCTTTGGATAATCAGTTTGTAATCTATTCCGCAACAGTTCCTGGCGCAGATATAGGTGATGGCAATAACCTTGGAAAGGGTGAATGTGTTATTAATTTGTATAAAATCAACCTGAAGACCAAAGAAAAGTCTCAGGTAACCCATGGCAACAACTGTTTTTCACATCCACTTTATCGACCTTTACTTTAAAGTTTTACCTTTGGATTGTTCGTGCACAAAATGTAACTATTCTTGAACTCGACATATTAGCTACCACGGCCAGATCATTATAAATTGAACTTGTAGAGCATGTAGCGATCAGATCAAAACTAGCGTTCATCTTGGTCGCTTCATATATGCACTACTTTTCTGACCCCCCCCCTAATTCAATTACAGACTCTAATTTTTAACGCTGTAAAAAGCATGAACTTATCGACATTCTTCTATTAGTCATTAGCACTATTTAAGCGAGATATAACCAAGCTGGCGAGTATGGCGAGGAAAAGAAAACTGCAGGGCTTGATGATGAATATTGCTCAACTCTGCTGGAGTCTGGGGTTAAATAACGGTAGCCGTGGGGTAGGTTTTACCTGTGCTCAAATAGATATTGACACCTAACATGGTCTTGTGTAGTCTAACTCAAACGTTTGAGGTTGGGTTGTCTGTTGAGGCTATAACTAAAGAAACGTTAAATGAATAAAGCTAATTGCCATGGGTGTTAAAGATGAGTAACAATAATTTTTCTAACAACAGTCGTATCGGCTCTATTGATATTTTTAGAGCTGTGACGATGTTTTTTATGATTTTCGTCAACGATTTATGGACTTTGTCTAATGTCCCGTCATGGCTCAGGCACGTGAAGATAAATGTAGATGGCCTTGGGTTTGCGGATGCTATTTTTCCGATATTTCTTTTTATCGTTGGTTTATCTATACCGCTTGCCATTAATCGTAGCGTTGAAAATAAAAGTGGCACCGTTAAGATTATCAAAAATATTGGTATTAGAACTATAGCCCTCGTTGTTATGGGTTTATTTATGGTTAACTATAAATACCTTAATGTCGATTTACTGCTCATAGACAAGCATCTTTGGAAAATTTTAATGGCGGTAGGCATATTTTTAGTTTGGATGCACTATCGTTCTATTACTATTCTTAGTCAAAAGCAGGTTAAGCTGCTGCAGTTTACTGGTATTGCCTTGCTTGCTACGTTAGCTATAACGTATCAAGGCGGGTCAACTGACAATCCACATTGGATGAAAATACATTGGTGGGGAATATTAGGTGTTATTGGTTGGGCGTATCTCGTTAGTGCGCTACTTTACTTGGTTATCGGTCAGCGTATTGCGTTGCTAGCAGCCACTGTTGTTTTATTGCACTTTTTTAATGTTCAGGAGTTTGGCGCTTTTATTCAGGGAACTCCAGCAGTAGGCGAAGGACGTCCAGCAATAGACTTTATAGTGAGTGCTTCAAGATATGCCTTAGTGATGTCTGGCGTGCTGGCAACAGTCATTTATTTACGCTTAAGTAAAAACGGACAACAGCAATGGTTTTTATACATTCTTTTGGCTTTAGGTGCCATTTCTTTGATTTATGGCTTCTTACTCAAGCCTTACTGGGGCGGAATTTCAAAGATTAGATCTACGCCTTCTTTTACCGGTATTTGTGCAGGCATAGGTTTTATCGGTCTAGCTGTTTTTTATCTTGTTGTTGATAAGTTTCAATGTAAAAAATGGGCTGATCCTATCGCAACCGCAGGTACTAGTACGCTAACGTGTTATTTATTACCTTATATTCTTTATCCTGTCATTGCTTTGCTAGCGCTTAAACTACCAGAATATTTGACCACCGGTTATGTAGGGATAGTGAAATCATTACTTTTCGCTTATTTAGTGATCTATTTAACCGGACTACTGGGTAAAATGAACATTAAATTAAAGGTCTAATCCCAGTAATTTCAACAAGGTAATATCAGATGACAGAACAAAAAAATAACCGCTTATTATCTATCGATGCCTTAAGGGGCTTTGATATGTTTTTTATTGCTGGCGGCGCCGCTGTATTTTTAGCAATGAAGGGCATCACCGGACTTGCTTGGGTTGATGTAATGGCTGGGCAACTTAAGCACGTACCTTGGCATGGTTTTGTTTTTTGGGACCTTATTATGCCGTTGTTTCTATTCATTACTGGCGTATCGATGTCTTTTTCATTGAAAATTGCTATTGAGAGAGGCTTAAGTAAAGCTGTGCTTTATAAGAAAGTAGCGATCAGAATGTTGATTATGATTGGTTTAGGTATTCTCATTAAAAATACCGCAATGCCAATTTTTGACCCTTCAGAAATCCGCTTTGTCAGCGTATTAGGACGTATTGGCATAGCCTCTTTTCTTGGCGCAGTGCTTTACTTAAACTATTCAGCCAGAGGGCAGGTTTATTGGATAATGGGCATATTACTATCTTATTACGCGATCTTATTCTTAGTGCCAGTACCTGGATACGGTGCTGGTGATTTATCTTTTGAAGGCAATGTCGTTGGTTGGATTGATAGGGCATTATTACCGGGTCGATTGTTAAATGGCACCTATGACGAATTAGGAATACTGACACAATTTCCATCACTTTGTATCACTGTTTTTGGCTGTTTGACAGGCAAGATTTTACAAGGGAGTAAAAAAGGTAATGAAAAAACGCTAACGCTACTCGTTGTTGGCGCAGGACTTGTGGCGATTGGTTTATTATGGGGCCTTCATTTCCCCATTAATAAAAAGCTTTGGTCTAGTTCTTTTATCCTATTAACCAGTGGGTTGAGTATTTGGTTAATGGCGGTTTTCTATTGGCTTATTGACGTAAAAGGTTACCAAAAATGGGCCTTTTTCTTTAAAGTAATTGGTTTGAACTCCCTAACGGTTTATTTCTTATATCATTTTATTAAATTTGGGCCAATATCGCACAAACTGTTTGGTGGCATCTATGCGCCATTACCTGAACAATGGCACAACGTTTTCCAAGCAATAGGTGCGTGGAGTGTCTTATGGTACTTATTGTATGTGTTATATAAAAAGCAACTCTTTGTCAAAATATAACAAAGCGTAAATAATATAGACTTACTTATTAACACCAACAGAGATCAAGTTTTGCTTTTTGTTGGTGCTTAATTCGATTTCCTGCTGCTTATTAAGTATATAAGGCAACTTATGTTTTGGCTTTAACCTATGGCACAAAGTTACCTTGAACTTAAATTCAGCTAACGATTACTTCAATCGGACGAATTAAGTATAACTGCTAGCGCACTTTAGGCCCTTACTATATATGACTTGATGTTATATGGTCTTTATAATGCGGCTGCATTCTTAACTTCTTTCGCGTCGCGGTGGCGACTACACTCAGAAAAGAAAAATAGCTACCGTGTTACGCCTAAGCTAAGCCCTCTGGACTCTCCACGCTGAGAATAACAAAAATGTCGGGAATATTATTACATAGCTTTAGCTAGCCTGAGCAGCAGGTGAGTATCATGGATGATACGAGTAAACCTAATCTTTCATTCATTCAATCAAGTGCTTCTAAAAGCCGCGTTAACGAACGTCCTTGTACAACGTCGATTTTTTCATCATCAGGACAATTGCTCCTGCATTGTCTTGAGCGGGGATCTCGAACAACAAGAATAGATACCCGATTAAGTGATCTCGGGTATGACGCAAAGCGGGTCTAGTATCACCATACTAATAATGTTCCTAGTAGATGGTTGGGGCGCAGCCGCTATTTTGCTAATAAGTTGCATCCATGCAACGTCCTGATGAAAACACCGGCACACTTTCAATAATTTCAGGGTTTTACCACGCAGATTAGGTGGTTATGGCTAGTTTGGTGCTCAATGGCCGTACTTGAAAGTATTGGTAATGTGATGCGTTGCTGGGGTGATAAATGCGGGTATCACAAGCATGAAGGTATATGGATATACCTTATTAGACAGTGCAGGAGCACACTGTCCTGATGCTGGTGTTAAGCCCCATGGATGGGGTTATGTTTATCGCTCTATACAGCCGATAATGCTATAGCTCATTATGATGGCTTGATCGGAAGAATTGCTGTTACTTAAACAAGTGCTAATGAAAGAATAACGTTTTTGTGATGCGCCTGCTTACTAACGAGTAAAGTAAGCTAATGGATATGAGGTACTTTTTGTCTTGGCTACCGTGATGCCTACTTATAGTAAAGAGCGAAAGCTTGGGTATTCTACCCTAACCTCCGCGGTATATAATGAGAAATAAAAGTTAACTAATATTGTAGTTTCCAGTCATCAATATACACATCTGTATTATCTGTTCTTATTCCTGTTGTTCCCCAAGAAAATGTACTAGAATTTGTTTGCAAAACTAAAACACCGTCAACATAAAATTTTAGTTCTTTACCTACTACTGTAAAATTTAGTAAGTACCATTGACCAGTACTTAACTTGCCATTTTCATCTAGATAGGTTTTAGTCTTATTATTTAAAACCCCTTGAGCTAGCGTAGTATAAACTCCTTTCCACTTACGTTTGATAGTGATTTTGCCATCATATCGCAATGAGGCCACATACAAATCATCGGAGGTTCTATAACGAGCAAAGACATGCAGTCCTGACCAATTTGGGATATCTCCGCCATTGTGCCAACGGTCAATGTACGCATTATATTGAGCAGATTGCTCTGTCCATTTGATTTCTTTACCAGTTGAATTTCTACCAATGGCAAGTACGCGGAATACTGAACTATCTACCCATCCACGTAATAACTGACCTGAAGTTGTACTTTGTTTTACGGTTGATAAACATCCTGACGTTACATCAAAATGGTTAATGGCATTACTGGCATAAGAGCACTCTAGAATGCCTAAATTATTATTTTCAAAATTCTCGCCAGCCCATGGTAGTTGAGTTGATGCAGGACCACTAACATATGGACCTTCATTTGCAGGAAACGCTTCATAACTTGCTGACGCATTTGCATGCAACATTAAAAGTAATATTACTAAAGACCCACGCAATTTATAAAGCACACTAGTTAAAATATTTTTAATATTCATTTTTTTCCTCATTATATTTTAAGTACAAAATGTACAAAGATTAAAGTTCTCTATTTTTACTTAAATTTTTTGTTGAAAACTTTATTTAAAGACCTAACGATGCAAAGTTAATTTCATACTGTTTTAGCGTTATGCCCGGAAATAAAAATGCTCTTGGCATGGCATTGCATATCAAGAGCATTGTGAGGTGATTATCAATTTAAGGGTTTAAATTAAAGTGACTTTACTGGTTTATTAAGCAACTTACGTCTAAGTGCACCGAAAGTTATTAATGCCAACATCCAACCCATAGAGCCGCCACTGCTTTTTTTAGCTGCTCTTTGTTTCACTGTTAGTGAAGTAGTTGCTGAAGACGAATCTACGCCATCAGATACAGTGACCTTAAATTCCAAGGTGGCATCTGCAGATACCAGTGGTGCAAGGAAGCTAATATTAGCCGCCGTTGAATCATCAATGGCAACAACCGGGCCAGATACTTGGAGCCATTGGTAGCTGATATCATCGCCGTTAGCATCAGCACTTAGTGTTGTTAAGGCAACATAGGCTGCTTCATCATAAGCTGCTGCATGTTGTTCGATACTAACAGTAGGAGCGTCATTGGCTTGAGTAACCGTAACTTTCACATTGGCTAATGAGTTACTTATACCATCGCTTACTACTAACTGAAAAGTTAACTCTTCAGTTGCATCTACAGAGGGAGTAGTAAAACTAAGTATTGCACTGTCTGCGCCAACAAGTGTTACTGTTGTGCCACTTGACTGCGTCCAAAGATAACTCAAAGTATCGTTTTCAGCATCAGTTGTCGCTGAGGCATCAATACTAAACTCAGTTGCTCCATTCACTGTGTAAGCCGTTTCTACCACTACTGTAGGTGGTTGGTTATTGGCTGTAGCTAAAACACCAGGGTCTTTTACTACGGCATTAGCTAGGCCATCGGCATCATTCGCGCCACCATCTTCAATCATCAATTGAATACAATCATTAGCTTTGATTAAGCCGTCAACATAGGATGAATCAAGCGGTGCAGGGCAGTTACCTTGCTCATCTTTTAATGCACTTTTAATAGAGTTATTTTCATCTTCGATAAAACTAAACCAACCATCCGCGGCAATATATTTTCTATAAATAGCAAGCTCAGGAATTGATGTGCCGTTATCAAGTGGGATTACAACGGCAACCGTTTCACCTGCTTTAGATAAGCCAGACACATTAAAGTTAATAATGTTTGAAACTGCTGCAAAGTTGGCGTCTACGGCATTATCAATTTCGCTGCCGTTTTCACCACCATTAGTTGAAATGTCATCAATACTAATAGATGCATCAGCACTTGTTGCACCTTCTGATGAACGAACAATATCACCTAAGCTTAGCACTAAACCATTGACCGTTTGTAACTTCTGCTCAGTACCAATAGGTAAGCGAGTGGTATTACTATCATCATCTAAATAATCGGCTATACCATCTTGGTCAGTATCGCCATAGCCTTCATCCGCATCAGAAGTGCCATCATTATCGGTGTCTGTTTCATTGCTTAAGGTCGTTAATGTCGCTTCAATAACAAGATTTACATCAACAGAGACACTGAATGTATCGCTGGTATTATTTTCACTAACATCGACCATTAGCGTGTAAGAGCCAGCGTCCAATAAGCTAGTGTCAAACTCAAAGGTATTTTCATTATCATCGTTATTTAAATCTAATAATGGTGTGCTACCAACATTCCAAGTCACTGTGTGGTTATCAAGAGAGTTCACATCGTTAATTGCCGCAGTTACGGTAACAATCCCTGCTTGTGAATCAATAATACTAGTTGTGCGGCTGTTTTGGGCAACCGACAAACTTACTGTTGGTGCGACGTTTTGTTCCTCAGGAGCAGGTACATCAGGATCACCTTCACCTTTAACTAAAACAAAACCTGCCCATAGTGAAACGCCTAAGATGCTATCGTCACTGTAGTCAGTATTATAGGTTTTTTCATATGTTAAATTTAAATACTCTTTAACACCGGCATAGACGACCCGTTCGTTAATATGTGAGTTAGCAAAAGTAAAGTTACGACGCTCAACCACTTCACCAGCTTTATTTGGGAACTCATATTTATCCCAACCGCCTAGATTGTGATAATTGAATACTTTCAAATTATCGGTACCATTGGCTTCTATATAAGCATTAAGTCTTGTTTCCATTTCTTCAAAGGTTGCCCAGCGATAACCTGGGATCATTTCATAGGTGTTGGCTTTGATGTAATTGCCAGAGTCACTCACCGCTAGGAATAAATCATCGGCGAAACCTACCTTCTTCAGACCGCCAAATTCACCTCCGATATTATGCCATTGCGCCACAGGAACTGTTGTAGCGGCGCCAGGTTGTACTGTGATTAAGCGTGTCACTTCACTAACGTTGCCTGCAGCATCACTAACATTGTAAGTCACCGTATAGCTTTTAATAACACTGGTATCAACCGTATCACCGGCCACAACAACATTAGCAGAGATATCGCCATCAACATTATCCGTAGCACTAAAACCTGCTTCGGTATAATCATCGTTTAAGGTGATGGTAATTTCGCTTTCCCCAACAATTGTCAAAGTTGGCGCTGTTTGATCCGCTATGGTAATAACTGCTTGGACAGTCTCTTCTACACCAGCCTGATTAGTTGCTGAAAAAGTAACGGTTGTTGGTCCAATAGGGAAAATATCAGGGGCATCATGGGTTACGTTGACGCTACCATCTTCTGCATCAATAGCAGTAGTAGCTAAAAAAGCAATAATGCTCTCATCTGCAGCACTTGTGCCGTCACTGTTTGTCGCTGCTACGGTAATATCTGCAGGTACGGTAATATCAGGGCCTAAGCGCTCCGATTTAGTATCATCAAAAGGAAAATCGTCTTCACTATCAATAACACCATCATTATCATCATCAGGATCGGTGACATCAGAGATAAAGTCACCGTCATTATCTGCTGGAATGGCAGTAACATCTAAACTGTCAGTGCCTGCAGCAGCTTCATCAATGTCGCTATAACCGTCATTATCATCGTCAGTATCAACAACTAAACTAGACGCCGCTGTACAGCTTGCATCACAGTTAGCGTTAAAATCGTCTGGTTTGCCATCGCTATCGGTATCTACACTGGCTGAAATATCATTTGGAAAAGCATCATCAGCATTGGCAACACCATCACCATCATCGTCTATAATGACAGGATCTTTAATCAAGACAAAACCTGCCCATAGATCTACCGTTGTTGCTGGATCACTTGCTGCGTATGCTGGATGCGTTTCATGGCTCGCGCCTGCCGCGCGTATACTATCTTTTTCCCTATGACCTACATATACAGTTTTTGCTGTCACTGAAGAGTCTGCATATAAAAAATCACGACGCTCTACGCCTTCAAATACATATTTAACCCAGCCGCCTAAATTATAGTAATTGTATGCGGTTAGACCGTCGGTACCATTTGCAGCTTTATAGGGGTCGAACCTTGCCTCCCATTCTGCTTGTGTCGCCCAATGATAGCCCGGTAACATTTCATAAGTACCGGCCTTATTATAGGTACCTGATTTACTGACCACTAAAAACAAATCGTCAGCAAAAGTGGCCTTTTTCACGCCGCCAAAAGTATCATTGCTGTTGTGCCATTCAGCCACGGTAAGGCAACTACCCGCTGTAGCCGTATTTGCAGCTTGACAAGCCGCAGTAGAAACAAGGTCTGCATAAGCTAAGTGGCTAAAGCCACTCACTGATAACAAACCCGCAGTTATCGCCATATTTAATAATTTCAATTTCATTTTAATTCCCCAAAACAGCTTAAGCTGTAACCGAACATTTTGATGAAATAGAGAAGTAATTGCTGTTAATACAAGTTACTTCCTATCATATAAGTAATTTTTATTATTTTTGATTGCTTCTAATCTTTAATCAGTACAAAACCAGCCCAATTTTTTACTGTTACTTTGTTATTATTGGTGTAATTCGCATCCCATGAAGACTTATGCACAGTAATTTTGTTCTCTGAAATGCCCGCGTAGACTACCCGATCATTTTTAGCTGTATTGGCGTAGATGAAGTCACGACGTTGTACACCATCAAATGCATACTTATCCCAGCCCCCTAATCCATGATAATTATATTTACCTAAAGCACGGCTGCCATTTTTACCCTTCCACTCTTTTAACCTTTCTTCTAACTCTTCAAAGGTTGCCCAGTGGTAGCCAGCTGGCATTACATAGACATTTTCTTTGTTATAAACACCTGACTTACTCACCGCTAAATAGAGATCATCAGCAAAGGTAACTTTCTTTAAGCCAGCAAAGTCATCATTGGTATTGTGCCAGTTACTTACAGCAACAGGGCCTCCAGCAACTGAGCTGTCAGCAACAGAAGTAGATGAGCAACCTGTAGTCAGTAGTCCAGCCGTAATCGCGGCATATAAAAATGTTAGTTTCATTATCTTTCCTCTTTACAATGTTTGATGGCAGTTGCCACTTAAATTGCTAAGCAGCTTGCTTGTGTTGTTCAATAATTTAATCGACAACATCTTAATATTCTGTTTAAAAATACTAACTCAAACGATTGAGTTGATACAAGTGATATTTTTGGTTTTATTGGTAATTTCCTGTATCTAGTTGATAATTACGAAGTATTATATTTAATGTGATGGTGTATTGACTTGGTTTATTGTTGAGGTATTCGAATCGAGAGTATTGTAAGTGGTGTTTTTTGCCATTTTTATACAGGGTGAATTTAGTTTTAAGTAAAAAACTATTGCTGACCAGTATCAGTATCGCCTGATGCTTGAATTCAATTAGCTTCAATTTACCGAGTTAGTTCAGCATATATTGTTCATTTATATTAACTGATATTCGTGCTGTTGCGCAATTATAAAGGGCTGCACTTCAGTCGTATGAAATATTTCATTCAAATGAATAGCGCCATTTTTTACAAAAAAAAGAATAATATCAATTAATTAAATCAATACCTCAATTAATATTATAATATTACAAATAGAATCAGTTCCTACCACAAACGAGTGAGTCGGCCTTTGTTGTCATCATAAATATGTTAAGAAGTCATTAGTTTATAGCTTTATTCTGTACCTATCTGGTCGGCTCTCTACACGCATAGTATTGTAACGTGTTGTTATTTAGTTGTTTTTCATTTGGTTCTATTGGGTGCACTTCTGTTTAGGCCATTATTTAAACAATCTTAGCGTTAATTATCTTGACATGAACTATTTATTACCTTAATTTAACTCAAACGTTTGAGTTGGCTTGAGGGATGCTGCTAAGGTGGGACCTAGTGACTTCCTCAAACGATGAAAGCTGCTACAATCATGATGAAGGGGAATAAAAGTGAATATAACTATAAATACAAAACTTAAATTACTAAATGATTCAATAACTAAAGGCATCGCTAGTAAAAAATCCGCAAGTAAACTACCACTATGGTGTTTAGGGTTAGCATTACCTTTGCTTAGTGTTACTGCATTGGCTGCACAAGAGCAGGATGTTGATGCTAAAGAAGTAGAGACTAAACAGCTAGCAAAAAAGCAGGGTGAAGTTAACAAAGCAGAAACAGAAGTGATTACTGTCGAAGGCTACCAAAACGTCATTAAAGAATCTATTGCGGCTAAGCGATTTGAAACAGTTATAGTCGACGCTATCTCAACCGAGGATATTGGTAATTTACCGGCTACCTCGTTAGCTGATGTTATTGAAACTATCACAGGTGCCGGTATAACTCGCGCAAAGGGTAGTGGTACTGAAGTTTCTCTACGTGGCCTTGGTCCTAAACTTGGTGCTACGCGATTTAATGGCCGTGATGCCAGTAACGGTACAGGTAACCGCACCGTCAACTTTAGTCAATTTCCTTCCGAATTGGTTAATAGTATTAAAATTTACAAGTCGCAACGTGCAGACTTAGTAGAAGGTGGTATTGCTGGTGTTGTTGAAATAGGCAGTGTTCGTCCGCTGGATTACGGTAAACAACGTATTCAACTGGCCTACAAGGGTAGTTATAGCCCGGGTGCTGACAATATGGAAAATGCCGATCCTTATGGCAATAAAATAACTGCATCTTATGTCGATCAATTTGATTTAGGTGAAATGGGTGACTTTGGCTTAACTTTTGGTTTACAGCGCTATGAAGTCTCTAATCCGCAAGATAGAATGAATGGCAGCTCGGCTTGGAGTGCTTGTGACGCAACTGTTACTCCTGAACTTGATAGCCGTGGTCGATATCCTCGTTGTACTGGCGATTTGATTGATCTTGATGGCGAGAATAGAAATAATCCTTTCTATTTAGCCACTAACTCTTATGCCGCTGTTCAACAAGGTGAAGAAGATACCCGCGATGCACTTTTTACCACTATGCAGTGGATCCCTAATCACGAATTACAATTTAATTTAGACTTACAATATTCTGAACGAGAATATACTGAAGACAGACATCAGCTTGTTTTTGAAGATATGCGAAGAATTGGCCCTGACCCAGTGTTTAGTGATACCGGTGCTCTAGAATCATTTACTGGTACTAGTCTTATTTCTGTGCAAGACAGATACTACAACCGCCAAGAAGAATACAAAGGTATTGGCTTTGAAGTTGAATGGGATGCATCGGATAGATTAACCTTAACTGCCGACTTGTCGTATTCTGGAACGTCTCGTTTAGATTTAGATCGCCGAGCCAGATTACGCTCTGACGGATTAGATATTTATGGTAACGACACCCCGCTTAAAGATGCTTTCCCAGGCACTGACGGCAATGTTCCTTATACTTTTGAACACACTGGTGATGTGCCGTCATTCTATATTGACCCAAGTGTTTTTGATGTTACTGATCACACCTTATTCAGCGATGATTTAGCGCTAAGACGTGATTCAACAATTAAAGAAAACGAAATATCTGCATTTACTTTTGATACTGTGTATGAAGTAGATGGCGAGTGGTTAAGTCAAGTTAAAGCGGGTGTTCGACTTTCTAGCATGACCTATGAACAACAAGGTATTACCACGCGCCATGTTCAACCTGGCTCACAAGCTGAAAAGCGTGTTGAAGATGCTAGAGTCAATGAAACTTGTCGCATCGACTTCCCACAAGATGATTTTCTTGATGGTGCTTCAGGGGCAGAAATCACCTCTTGGGCAGCCTTTGATACCGTTTGTTTATTCAATGAATATACGGGCTCTGAATTCGGTGAACGAGTTACTTTGGATAATCCAGCTATTGATATTGAAGAAGATACTTATGCCGCTTACATTATGGCAGATTTTGACACTGAAATAGGCGGTATGCCATTAAGTGGTAATTTTGGCGCACGTTTTATTCAAACTAACATTACTTCTGTAGGTGCTCGTGCAGACTACACGATTGAACCAGTAGGTGATACAGGTAATATTGAACTTATACCAACGGGTGAATCTACGACGGTTGTATTTGAAAATGATGAGTTTGATGTTTTACCGAGTGTTAATGTGTCACTTGAGCTACAAGACGACTTAGTTTTACGTGGCGCTGTGTATCGTGCGATGTCGAGACCTGATCCAAGTAAATTAGGCGCTGGTCGTATATTTAGTATAAATAGTGAAGAAGGCGGCTTTGAAACGGTTGAAGAAGCTATTGCTAACGTTAGAGCTGCTGGTAACCCGCGCATAAAACCACTTCGTGCTTGGAATGCTGATTTATCTCTTGAATGGTATGCCAATGATGAAACAATATTAGCGGCGGCACTTTATCATAAACAATTTGAAGGTGGCACTATCCCTGTGGTTGAAGATGAAACTTTCACTATTGATGGGCAAACGGTTACCGTGCCAGTTAGTGTTAATCAATCAACCGATGAAAAAAGTAAGCTTACTGGTATTGAATTAAGTGTCTCACATGTGTTTTCGTATTTACCTGAGCCGTTCAATGGTTTAGGGGTAAAAGTTGGTTACAATTACGCTGATACTGATTATGAAGTACAAGATATCAAGCTAGGTGATCAGATTATTAAAGGTGAATTTTATGAAGGTATAGTGAAACCTGCACACTTAAGCGGTTTCTCAGATACCGTCGCTTCAGCACAATTGTTCTATAAAATTGGCGGTTTACAGTTACAAGGTATCTATAAATACCGCTCGGCTTATCACTTTGATTTCTTAGCGGGTAATAATCAATTACGTATTATTGATGATAGCACGGTATTTGATGCCCGTATCAGTTACCGTTTGAGCAAAAATATTAGACTTACTTTCGAAGGACGCAATTTAACCAACGAACCTGTTGTTCATGATATGCCAGTAGTAGGTAGCCAACGTGATTACCAATCATACGGGCCAACGTATTATGCCGGTATTAGAGTTAATTTTTAATCGATAAAGTGAAACATTAATCAGGTAAGCTAAAGTTAGTTTGCCTGATAAATGAAAAAAGGCGTTAATTCTTTATCAGATTAACGTCTTTTTACTAATCAAATAGCGGTGACAAATGAATTGTCTTAGTTAAGAGAAAACTAAGTAATCATTAAAAGAGAGTCTTATATGAATATCTCCAACAGTACAACTCCAAAACCAATGGCTAAAAATATTTTCAACAGCACAAAGCCAAAATCTATGGCCAAGAGGAAAATGAATTTTTTGTTGTTTATGGCCGTTTGTCTGCTGTTTTTTGTGTTTGCCTTTTCAAACGTGCAGGCTAAGAATAATGACAAGGATGACTTTACAGTAGTTGCTTACCATGTAGACCTACGGGTACAAGTTATGCCAATGCCAGCTTTAAAAGCATTGGCGACAGAAGTGGCTGATTTAGGCTTTAATACTATTATCATGGAATGGGAAGCGACTTATCCCTATAAGCAACATAGTATTATTTCTAATCGCTATGCTTATACCCGAGTTGAAGTTGAAGACTTTATTAAACACAGTGAAGGCTTAGGTTTGGATGTTATACCACTGCAGCAAAATCTTGGTCATGCAGAATACATCCTAATGCACCCGCGTTATGCTTATTTGCGTGCCGATAAAAAGGACTTTTCACAAATTGATCCAACCAGATTAAATGAAGCTCGTGAGCTATTTACTGAGCTTTACACCGATATGTTATCGACCCATAAATCACAATATGTTCATATTGGTGGTGATGAAACCCGTATTTTAGACTGTAATCGTTGCAAAAAAGCATGGGGAAAAGATGGAGAAGAACTAGGTAAATCTAAACTTTATGTCAACTACATGAAGATGATTGCCGAAATTGTAACAGCACAAGGTAAAACGCCATTGATATGGGCGGATATGATTTTACATCACCCAGATGCCATTGCTGATATGCCTAAAAACGTTATTTATATCGACTGGAACTATGGTTGGGATAATGACAAGTTTGGAGCAACCCCTGTTGAAATTATTAACAAGTATAATTTAACCTTTTGGGGAGCATCATCAATAAGGTCTGGGCCTGATGATTATCATATTACTACTTGGAGTAAACATATGAATAATCAGGCTGACTATGTTACTTACGCTAGAGAAGCTGGTTTTAAAGGTATGGTGCTAACCTCTTGGTCTACATCGGGGCAATATGGCTACAATTGGTTTCATCCAGGTGAAGTAGTTGAACTTTTCCCTCTTCGACAAGTATACCCCCATGCCTACCCAAATGATGGCTATAGAATGAATGTACAAGGGTTTATTACTGCACTAAAGCAAGAACAAGCCTTTGTACCCAAAGATTTCTCTGAGCAATATGCACAACAACGTTTTGGTTTATCAGCGCAACAAGCAAAGCGTTTATGGGCTATTTTAACGTCGACAACCTTACATGAAGCAGTGGCTATTGGCTCAAAAGCTTTTTCAGGTGTAAAAGGCTTAACAGATAAAGAGCGCCATGTAGGCGAAAGTTTAAAGGCGGTTAGAAACTTGCAGTCACAGTTGCATAAAATTGTCCCACAGAAAAATCAGCAAGAGTTTGCTCACTATCAAATGCAGATTGATTTTCGTGAATTTTATTTAAGCTTTAGGCAGATACAAGACTTAGTGCAAAGCACTAGTTTTAATGAAAAAGAGAGAGTTGCCGCAATTGACCAGTTAGAGCAATTATTAGCACGGGCTGATAAGTTAAATAAACGTTTTCAGCTATTATTTACCGGAGCACTTTATGACTCGGAAATGACAAAGTTGAATGAATATCGCAATACCAAGATTAAATATTTACTGCAAAGACTGAGCAAGCAAAGGTAGCGCTGAGTGTTTGTTTATTACTATTTCAATAATTTAAAAAGAAGTTACTATGAAAAATAAATATTTTGATCTTCAAGTAAATGGCTATGCTGGTGTTGATTTCAATCAAAATGACTTGAGTCTAGACGATTTAACCCAAGTCTGTGTAAAGCTAAAACAAGATGGTGTTGCTGGCATTTTAGCGACAATTATCACCGCTGATTTCTCTGATATGATCAAGCGAGTTACCAATATTGCTCGTTTTAGCAAACAAAGTGAAATCATCGCCGAGATGGTTAAAGGTATTCACCTAGAAGGGCCATTTATTAATGGCGCCGATGGTTTTAGAGGCGCGCATCCACAGGAATTTATCTTAAGACCCACGGTAGAACGCATGGCGCAGTTATTAGATGCCTGCGATGGTTTATTAAAGTTGGTCACCTTAGCACCAGAAAAAGATGAAGATAACTTAGTGACTAAATATCTGTATCAACAAGGTATCGTTATTTCCGCGGGGCACTGCGATCCTACTTTTGAACAGCTAAAAGAAGCTGTGACTGAAGGTTTATCAATGTTTACCCACTTAGGTAATGGTTGCCCACAACTATTACATCGTCATGATAATATTATTCAACGAGCACTGAGCCTTAAAGACAGGTTATGGTTATGTTTTATTGCTGATGGTCACCATGTGCCTTTTCATGCATTAAAGAACTATATTGACTTGGTTGGCGTTGATAGAGTTATTATCACTACCGATGCTATGGCTGCTGCAGGAGCTAAGCAAGGTCTTTATACTTTAAGTAATATTACTCTCGAAGTAGGAGAAGATAGGATTGTCCGTGAGACAGGTAAGAGTAACTTTGCCGGCTCTGCTATTGATATGAAATCCAGTGCAGAAAATCTTGCTAAACAACTCGACCTAACCGCAGAGCAAATACATCAAGTGACCTATGCTAACGCCGTCTCGGTATTTAAGTAAGCGGAATTTGAGATAAACAATTAACCTTAATCGTTATCCCTTGCTCTATTTCTCAAAAAGAAGTGTTGTTGCTAAATAGCACTTCTGTATCAGTACCTCTTAATCTTACCCTTAACTCTACTTAACAATCCCCATTCAATGCTCACCATGGCATAGCTTTAAAACTAAAATTTTTTCAAAACGGCTAATTTTTAACATATATCTTGACAGATAAAAGTATTACCTATAAATTACCTCAAACGTTTGAGTTGGGTTTCGTGGTTTGTTTCTTAGTTCGCAATGCTATTCAAATACAACTTGTGGGATAAATTTTTTAGCTTTCTCCCAAGGATGGGGCCAATCTTTAATTTAAGTTGCCAGTGGCTTTATTTTCATTGGTTTGAGTTTTTATATAGGGGGGAATTATGCAGGTTTTTGCATTTCCAAAAGAAATATTACCGAGTGAAAAAAGGTGCGCGCTGCTACCCGCGAACGTTAAAGCGTACAAGCTAAGTGGTGCTCGAGTTAAAATTGAGTCTGGCTTGGGTGATGCTATTCATATTTCAGATGAAGAATACCGCAGCGCAGGTGCTGAGATAGTTTTTGGCCGTTTGGCGTTATTACAATCAGCTGATGTGATTATATCTGTGCATAAACTGCCTTTGGCTGAATTAGCGTTATTAACAAATAGCGATAAAATATTAATAAGTTTTCTTGACCCATTCAATGATGCTGATTATTTACAGGCATTAGAAAGCAACAATATCACCAGTATTTCCATGGAAATGATCCCTCGTATTAGCCGATGTCAAAAAATGGATGCCTTAAGTTCACAGGCAAGCCTTGCCGGTTATGTGATGACTGTACAGGCAGCGACTAAATTACCGTCAATTTTACCTATGATGATGACCCCATCTGGCACAATAAAACCGGCGAAAGTGTTTGTTATCGGCGCTGGTGTTGCGGGTCTTCAAGCTATCGCTACGGCAAAACGCCTAGGTGCTAGCGTTACTGCCTTTGATACCCGGTCGGTTGTTGCTGAGCAAGTGCGCTCGTTAGGCGGCAAGTTTCTCGACATTGATTTAGGGGAAACCGGCGAAACAGCACAAGGTTATGCGAATGCCTTAACGCCTGAGCAGATGGAAACACAGCGTCAGGCACAAGCTCAGTGTATTGCCGATTCCGATATCGTCATTACTACAGCGCAGCTGTTTGGTCGTAAACCGCCAATGCTTATTAACCAAGAAACCATCGCTTTGATGAAGCCGGGCAGTGTCATTGTCGATATGGCAGCAGAAAGTGGTGGCAATGTCCAAGGCAGCGTTGCCGGCGAAGAAGTTATTTGTCATGGCGTGACTGTTATCGGTCAAGGCAACTGGTCAAACGATGTGGCTATAGATGCCAGCCATATGTATGCCAATAATATCCAACACTTTATCAGTGATAGTTGGAGCCAAGAAACTAAGACCTTAACTATAAACCTTAGCGACGAAGTGCTTAATGCTTGCGTTATTACTCATCAAGGGAAAATAGTCAGTGAAATGCTGTTGTCCCTACAAAAGAAGGCGGTGGCGTAAATGGATACCATTTCTTTATTATTTATTTTAATGCTGTCAATTTTTGTTGGCTTTGAATTGATTCGAAAAATCCCTGCTACCTTGCATACACCTTTAATGTCAGGTGCCAATGCCATTTCAGGTATTACCGTGATTGGGGCATTAGCACTTGCCGGCGGAAAAGGTGGTGATTATGTCACGGCATTAGCGGTGGTCTCGGTATTTTTAGCCACCATAAATGTGGTGGGTGGTTATGTAGTGACAGACCGTATGTTGGCGCTGTTTAAGAAAAAATAAGCTATCGCGAGTGGTTTAAGTAAAGACTTTAAAAGAGAATATTATGTTAGACAGTACACTTGTTATCAACGCCACCTATGTGGTTTCAGCTATGTTGTTTATCTTGGGCCTGAAGCTTTTAGGTCATCCTAGTTCGGCGCGCAAGGGGAACTTGCTCTCCGCTATCGCTATGTTATTGGCGATAGTGGTGACCTTATTAGATAACAGCATTATCAGTTTTGAGTGGATAGTAATGGCCATTAGCGCAGGCAGTGTGGTTGGCTTGTTGTTAGCAAGGCTGGTGGTGATGACCAAAATGCCAGAGCTAGTATCATTACTTAATGGCGTTGGCGGCTTAGCCAGTCTATTACTGGCGTGGTCAACCATAGCGGAAAGTAGCGATTTTACTGTCGTTGAACGCAACGTTATTTTCTTCGCCTTACTTATTGGCGGTATCACTTTTTCAGGCAGTATCATTGCCTGGGCAAAGTTAAGTGAGCGTATTGTTGGCAGACCCATAGTGTTTGCAGGGCAAGCCTTGGTCAATATCGCCTTAGTGGTTGGCATTGCCGTAACTGGTTACTTTTTTGCCAGCCAAGTAGAGCCAAGTTTTATCTATCTTGTCATCGGATTAGCATTGCTGATGGGCATTATGGTGGTGCTGCCTATTGGCGGTGCTGACATGCCAGTAGTTATTTCTTTACTTAACAGCTATTCAGGCCTTGCTGCTTGTGCCGCAGGTATTGCTATTGGTAATAATTTATTAATTGTAGCCGGTGCGTTAGTTGGCGCCAGTGGCATCATCTTAACCAATATAATGTGTAAAGCAATGAATCGTTCTTTAGTGAATGTCTTATTTTCAGGCTTTCAAACAGTCACTAAATCTAACATTAAAATCGAAGGCGAAGTGAGTCCTTTATCAGCAGAAGATGCATTTTATGTATTAGAAGCCGCACAAAGTATCATGGTAGTACCTGGTTACGGTATGGCCGTTGCTCAGGCACAGCATGCGATGAAAGAGCTACAAGATTTATTAGAAACGAATGGCGCTGAAGTGGTGTATGCCATTCATCCGGTTGCTGGGCGTATGCCAGGGCATATGAATGTATTGTTGGCAGAAGCTGATGTTTCTTATGATTTGTTGCTGGAGATGGATGAAGTTAACCCTAGGGTTGAAAGTTTTGATGTTGCTATTGTTATTGGCGCGAATGATGTGGTAAATCCCGCTGCCCGTGATATGAAAGGCAGCCCGATTTATGGTATGCCAGTTATTAATGCTGATTTGGCCAAGAATGTCTTTGTGCTTAAGCGCGGTATGTCGTCTGGTTTTGCCGGTGTAGATAATCCGTTGTTCTTTAAAGAGAACACGCGAATGATATTTGGTGATGCTAAAGAGTCACTAAATACCATGATCCGTCAGTTTTCAGACTAACCATTTCATTTATTCATTTTCTAATTAATTATATCAAAGGTAATTCAATGACTGCTTTTTCAAGTCCCTCTTTCTCCAGTACTTCATTTTCTAAATTAATGGGCTCGCAAACATTATTGCCAATTATTCAGGCAGATAGTGTTGAACAGGGGGTAAATATAGCCAAAGCGATGGCGGCCTCCGGTTTAAAATTAGTGGAGGTGGTATTAAGAACAGCAGAAGCACTAGAGGCATTAATGGCCATCAAGCAACAAGTGCCAGAACTATTAGTAGGGGCAGGGACTGTTGTTAATGATACTCTTTTACAACAAGCTATTGATGCTGGCGCTGATTTTATTGTCACTCCAGCTGTATCAGAAAAACTATTAGCTGCTTTAGCTGTTTGCGGTACTCCGGTATTGCCAGGAGTTTCCAATACCGCAGATATTTTGATGGCGAGAGAGTTTGGATTTACCGAATTAAAACTATTTCCAGCAGAATTATCAGGCGGCGCACCATTTTTATCTGCGATTTCAACTGTATTTCAGGATATAAGCTTTTGTCCAACAGGAGGGGTGACTGCACAAAACAAGGAAGAATATTTATCATTAAATAACGTGATTGCCATTGGTGGCACTTGGGTCTGTCGTAAGGAATGGGTTGTTAATGAAGATTGGCAAGCTATTACAGATGCCTGCACTCAAGCAATAAACTAAGAAAAGGGAAGATAATGACATCGCTAAGTAAGTTACTATCGCCGGGGTTAGTCTTAGCTGATGATGTGCAAGTTTTATACAAGCATGCCAAAAGTCATCAGTATGCCATTCCCGCGGTTAATGTTGTTAATTCAAATTCTATCAACGCGGCTTTGGAAGCTGCGTCAATGGCTAACTCTCCCATCATTATTCAATTGTCTAACGGTGGTGCGTCATTCTTTTTAGGCAAGGGGCTCAAACTTAAAAGGCAGCAAGGCGCAGTTACAGGAGCTATTGTCGCGGCCAAATATGTTCACTCAATTGCACACCTATACGGTGTGCCCGTTATGCTACATACTGATCATGCCTCTAAAAAGTTATTGCCTTGGATTGATGGTCTATTGGCTGCGGGTGAGCGGCACTTTGCTGAAACAGGTAAGCCTTTGTTTAGCTCACATATGATTGACTTATCAGAAGAACCTCTTGCAGAAAATATCGAGATTTGCGCGGGTTATTTAAAGCGCATGAGTAAAATAGGTATGACCTTAGAAATTGAGTTGGGTTGTACGGGAGGTGAAGAAGACGGTGTCGATAATAGCCATTTAAATAAGAATGACCTCTATACACAGCCTGAAGATGTTGCCTATGCTTATGAAAAACTTATCAAGGTAAGTGCTAATTTTATCATTGCCGCTTCTTTTGGCAATGTGCATGGCGTATATAAACCCGGTAATGTCAGTCTGTCACCGATTATTTTAAAAAACTCACAATCTTATGTTGCTAAGAAGTTTTCCCTGCCACATCACCCATTGGGTTTTGTTTTTCATGGTGGCTCAGGCTCTGATGTCGGCGATATCAAGGAAGCTATTTCTTATGGTACCGTTAAAATGAATATTGATACCGATACCCAATGGGCAACTTGGCAGGGTGTTAATCAGTTCTATCAAGAAAATAAGGCTTATTTGCATAGCCAAATTGGTAATCTAAAAGGCGAAGATAAACCGAATAAAAAATATTATGATCCCAGAGCATGGTTACGCTGTGCTGAGCAGAGTATGACAAAACGATTAATGCAAAGCTTTGAGGAATTGAATTGCTTAAATCGTTTTCAATGATTTAAATTATTTTTTAATAAAATCGCTGAAAAAGCGTAGCTAACTTTCACTACACCCTTAAAAATTAAGCGACTGAATAAGACGTTCAACACGACCATGTGCACAGTGTTGATAGTAGCTCTGTGGTCAAGATTACTGGTTTATAGTTTATGTAAGTTAGCCTTTGTTTTGATAAGCTGGCTTACAAGTTCATAGATAAGTAATCAATAAGAAAAGCGCTAAGCAGTTTAACTGCTTAGCGCTTTTTTGTATTGATAAGGCATTGATAACGTCTTTAATTTCAATTACTTCAACCAAACTTATTTGGATGAACTTTGGTTTAGGTTAAGTGAATAACTGTACAACCGTCATCTTCGAGGTAGCTTGTCGAAGATCTATCGAGCAAAATGGATTCTTGACCAGACACTTCGAAAATGACAAATTGACTTGCTTTAGCTAGTTATATCTTTCATATTCTAATGTGAAATTATATCGGTGTAGCGGTTGACGTTACGGCTAGATAAACACCAACTCACCAAATTGCTCAGGTCTATGGTAATCAGGCTCAGGCGCATCTATCTCATGCCATACTGCGTATTGTGGCTCAGTTCGACCGCCACAGCGGTAGAAGTTAGCAAACCATTTATCTTTATTCACGCTTTCGCCAGTCATTTTCTCGATAGCCGCGAAAGGTAATGCTATTTCAACGGTCCATTCTTTATCGTCTTCACTTTCGAATTTTACCGGGCTAGTAATACTGGTTTTACACTGTATTAAACTTGCAGCTTCCAGGCTGATAAATTGACGGTTTTCACGTCCTTCACCATAAGCCAAGTGTAGCGTACCGCAACAATTTACTTCTAAATTGACATAACTACTACCCAAAACTCCTGAAGGACTGAAGAAAAACTCCACACAAGAGTCTTCGCATACTAGCTTATTATTTAGCTCAGTTTGCTTGGCATAGCTATAGTTGTCTTGCGCGATAAGTTGTATAAATAAAGTATCGTTATTGGCGCTAATTTTTACTTGTGTGTCTTGTTTAGTACCCGCTTGATACCAAGGATAGTTGTTAATTGCTATGGCATCTATTGTTTGCCAATCAGGGGGGGAACTAGTATTAATCGTAGTTGTTTTCTTAATGGTATATTGGCTCATGGATTTCTCTTTAACTTAACTAGTATTATTAAATTTGAACCTAGCTGACTAGGTTGGTGCTTAGCTATTAATTTTCGGTTTAATTACTTGGTTACTTGGGTAATGTTAAATGCTAATACGGTATTTGAAGCGGTTAATTGACCTTGGATGTTTAAATCATACAAATTCATGGCATAAATATTATCATCAATTTTACCCTGTTTATAGGCAGGTCGAGGATCTTGTGCCAGCATATGTTCTATCAAGAAGGCTAACTCACTATTGCAATGTTGGTATTGCGTTAGATCACCTCGTGCTTTCTTACTAAATACCAAGGTTAAGCTGGCATCAGGTTGCTGTTGAGCAAAACCTGATGCCGGTATCTATAATCGTATCGGAATAGGCTACATAAGGTTTGATATCGACAATGGGGGTGCCGTTAAGTAAATCCAAGCCTGAAATATGTTAAATGGTTTGTTTTTTTTCAACGGTTACTTTATTAAGTTTCATTACTGTAGTGGCTAAGTAATATTACCCACAAGTTTATAGTTTTTATCTCGCTCAGGGGGCGTTAGCGCCTTAGAGTATAAAGTCTAAAATAATTTCCTAAGGCAGAAAGGGGCACGAATGTATGGTCCGCCTCGATATTGCAAGTAATACCTTCAACCCTTAAGGACAGCTTCTCCGCTAATATAGGACCTAACGACACAAAATATGATTTTTCTAATATTGGTAATTGAAGCCGACGATTAGTCCAACAAAAGCAATCACCAAAAAAATGGCTGAAAATGGCTGAAAATGGCCCAGATTATTATTTTCTTATTAATGTGGTCTATAATATTAATAGTCTTATTTCCGAACCTTTGTTATGGCTGAGCAATTAATAGATAAATATATTATCTTCCAGAGGGCTGTTGAGCTTGCACACCACCGTTCATGGCAGTCATTTAGCATTATCGAGTTAGCCACTTCTCTTAATTGTTCTATGACCGATATCAAGGGCTACTTTCGTTCAAAAGATGATATAGCTGAGCTTTTCTTTGATAGAGCCGATGAAGCCATGTTATCCATGACGTCAGCCGACAGTTACTTTACTCTCTCGGTTGACG
>MAAB01029006.1_pt1 | contig 29453 bp, 24 predicted proteins | sample 1115991 | NCBI WGS metagenome assembly MAAB01 (sample SAMN04961124, study PRJNA320927) | seawater metagenome | isolation source: sample BD02T18 sea water enriched with oil for 18 days | place: USA:Gulf of Mexico | collected 2013-07-27
AATAAAATTTGATTTAGCGCAAGGTTTTGGAGCTGAGCAAATACTTTAAATCTGTAATTTGATTTAGATCAATTTTTTAGAAAGAAGGAGGGTATTCAATATAAAAACAGTGTATTAGTGAAAAACATAACTCTATCGTTATCAGCGATTAAATGCTTAACGATTAAATAAAATGAGTTACGTTCTTAATACCTTACTCGTAATGCCATCAATAATAATAGATGGACTATCGTTACCTAAAGTATCTGTCTTAATTAGGAAGTCTAACTGTGTTGGAAATTGCTGTACTACACTTTGCCATGTAACTGCTGCAGGATGGCCTGAAAGGTTGGCACTGGTAGAAATAATAGCTTTACCTGTTTTTCTACATAATGCAATAACATCTGGATGCTGAGTGATGCGAACCGCTATGGTGTCAAATATTCCAGACAATAGAGGTGATATATTTTTATTTATCGGTAAAACTTGAGTTATTGCACCTGGCCAACGAGATAATATCTCCAACTTTTGCTGCTTAGATATTGCCGACTCATCAATATACGGCTGTAATTGACTATAATCGCTGGCTAAAAGGATAAAACCTTTATCTACTGAACGTTGCTTAAGTCTCAGCAATCGTTCAATTGCTGAGTTATTGTCGGGATCACAGCCCAAACCAAATACGGCTTCTGTTGGGTAAGCAATTATGCCACCCTGCTCAAAAATTTGTGCAGCTTTTTCAATCACTGCACTATGTGTGAGACCCGACAAATTTACTAGCTCAATTTTGCTTGCATAGCTTCATCTTTTTCTAATAATGCTATCGCATTGGCAACACGCTCAGCTTTCACTTTATCAGCTATCGTCTGATCAGAAACACCTAAGATTTGCGCAGCTAAATAACCGGCATTTTTAGCGCCCGCTTTACCTATGGCAACAGTCGCAACAGGAATGCCGCCAGGCATCATAACTGTTGATAATAAGGCATCATGACCTTGTAATGGCCCATTATCTACAGGAACACCAATTACCGGGCGAGTAGTCATACCTGCAACTGCGCCAGCCAAATGTGCAGCTAGACCTGCAGCACAAATAAATACCTTACAACCACGCTCTTCTGCATCTTTTACATAAGCTTTGGCTGCATCTGGAGTTCTGTGAGCTGAACGAACACGTACCTCATGCTCAATATCAAATTTCTTTAGGATTTCAATAGTAGCTTGCATTACAGGTAGATCAGAGTCTGATCCCATTAAAATGGCAACAAAAGTTGATGTCATAATATTTCTCATTAATTAAAGGTTAAGTTTAGGTTTTCAAATTAATTATAATTAGGTTACTTCTCTATAATATTTTATTTACGGCCATATTATAGAGGCTTACTTTTATAGCTGCATTTTTTTTGCGGACAACTTAATATGTCACCGTTAGCCATGGTACGTTTAATAAGTACTGGCCATTGGCACTGAGGGCAAACTTGTGCCACGGGTTCATTATTTAATACGTATTTACACTTAGGGTATTGATCACAAGAATAAAAGGTTTTTCCAAAACGGTTAGACTTCTCTTGTAATAGCCCTTTTTGGCTTTTACTCTGACACGAAGGACAAGCTACATTAGTACTTTCTTGCTTTTGATTTTCTTCAATATGATGACAATCAGGATAATTTGTACAGCCAATAAACATACCATAACGACCTTGTTTAACCGCTAAGTTGTGTCCACATAAGGGACACTTTGTACCTGGAAGGACTGTGTCTTCAACACGTTCATGCTCTACAATCGCACGTGTATATTGACAGTTTGGGTAATTTTCACAACCCAAAAACGAGCCGGACTTCCCGTGTTTTATGGCAAGTTCAGAGCCACATTCAGGACACACTTGAAAAGCTTTTTCTAACGCATGCTCATGATGAGAAAATAAAGGCTTATTCGATTCAGACATATGCTAAATAGCTAAAAGTGCTTTCCATAAAATAATGTCGTTATTATGCCACAGTCCTAGTTTTAAAAAAACGCTCGCTAGCAATTGACTTGTGATTAAGTGTAATCATAAGTCAATTGATTTAATTAAAACGGGCTTAATGTAATGGGCCTTCTTGTTCTTCAAAGATTAAATCTTCAAGTTGTGAATAGGCCGATTCCTTGCCTGGCACATTAAATAACACCATCAGAATTACCCACTTAAGGTCGTCCATAGAGAAGTACTTGGTATCCAGCTCCATCACTCGGTCAATAACCATTTCGCGTGTAGTAAAATCAAGCACATTAACTTGCTCTAAAAATAATATAAAACCACGGCTTGGTGTATCAAGTAACTGCATTTCTTCGCTAGTATAGATACGAACAGACTTACTGCCTACTCGCGTAAGGTATGGGTAAGCGTCAGTGTCTTGTAATGCGGTCAGTTTTTCTAGCCAATTTAATGCTTTGTAGATTTCATCCTGATGAAAGCCCGCTCGTGTTAACTCGTCTGTTAACAGGTCATGATCCACCATGGCTTCTGCTTCATTTTGGATATACGTTTCAAAAAGATACATTAAGATATCAAACATAATTAGCCCCTTATATACTTTATTGCGTTCTTATATAGCCACCAGGTACAGCAGATACTAGACCATTTAATTCCAGCATCGTTAATCTAGTTAACACTTCCTCTACGGGAAGTTCGCTCCGTAAAACTACTTTATCTACAGGAGTAATCTCAAATCCCACACTATCCAACAATGCATCGTTACACAAGACTTTTTGATTTATTTCATCGCCTCCTTTGTGAATGCCATGTTCAGCTGACTTAAAAGGCTTTACATCACTCTTTAAGTGTAGACTAGGTTTATCTGCAAAAGCGAACTCATCTATTATATCGGCACACTGTTCAACAAGTTTAGCGCCTTGTTTAATTAACCAATGACAACCTTTGGCCTGCTTATTTTCAATAGAACTAGGAATAGCAAACACATCTCTGTTTTGCTCTAGTGCGCAACGCGCTGTAATCAATGAGCCACTTCTTAATTCAGCTTCTACTACTAACACACCTAAGCTCAAGCCACTAATAAGGCGATTTCTTTTTGGAAAATGCCCCGACCTAGCTTGCGTGCCAGGCAAAAACTCACTAATAATCGCACCGCTTGATGCAATTATTTGCTGCGCCAAGGATTGATGCCTCGCGGGGTATACTTGATCTAACCCAGTCGCAACTACCGCAATTGTGCTCTCAGGTTCACTAAGGGTGCCGCGATGAGCGGCAGCATCGATGCCAAGCGCTAATCCACTTGTGATAACAAAATTATGCTGTACTAGTTGTTGGCTTAATCTGAACGCGGTATCTCTACCTCCCGCACTAGCCGCTCGACTTCCTACCACGGCTATCTGTGGAGCATTAAGTAATAAAAGATTCCCCTGAACAAATATCACTAAGGGTGGATCATAAATTTGCTTGAGTAATTGAGGGTAATAAGTATCGTCATAGCAAATGATGCCACTATTACATGCAGCACTTGCATGGATAATATGAGTTATTTTTTGCCAGTCGGGCTGATGAAAAGCGTGAAGTTGTTTCACACTTAAGTTATTAGCCGAGCTAAGCACAGAGGGTTTATTGTCTGACGAAAATAACGCAGTTAAACCAAAGGTCTCAACCAGAGCTATTTTTTTGTGTATGGCTAACCGAGGAACAAGTTTTAAGGCTAACCAGTATTCAATATTACTGTTATTAATCATTACTTGTCTTCTCCTTAAGAACAAGTCATAGCTTTATTTTTCCTCTTATAATATGGGAAAATAAAATATTTAACAGTTGGCTATTCTGGTGCAGTAATCAAATCATTTATTCTTGCAGGCTTCTCGGTATGTAGAATAAGTGCCATACTCGCTTTTTGGTAAACTTTAAAAACCATTAACTTACCTAATGGCTCCTCTGGCATTTTATAATCACTGCCCGTAATTTTATTCCAACGTGAAGACTCCGCACTATAAACAGGACCACTCCCCGTATCTACCACCGCAGGACTTATCCGTTTTATCGCCATAACATCACCAACGGTCACGTCATGCTCTACGCCACGGTTAATCATAACAACTTCAAGTTTAGCAAACTCGCGACCATTGCTAGTGGCTTTAACAATAGCGCCACGAAGTGACTTATTAGCTGCTTTCATAGAAAAAATGGCAGGTAACAATTGTCCTTCATTCACAGGTACTACATAGTTTCCTGCATGGATTTCTCTTTTTACAGAGCCAACATTCATAGTAGAAGGAACATCATTTTCTATATCGCCACGTTTTATTACTTGCCCTGTTCCCACCAAATTGACATAAAAACCTAACGAATCATCTGTTTCAGGGTCAAAAATCTCTTCGCCTTTATCATAGATTGCGTAACTTTGCGCAACCTCGAGGTCTGTATTCACGTAAACTTTAAAGTCTTTTGTTGTCATTCTATAGCCTTCATCACTACCTATAATGTGTGGTAGCGCTTCTAGCTCATCTTCGGTAAATAAGTGGTCATATCTAACAAAAGGAGCAATAACCTCCAGAGGTAACAAGGTAATTGCAGAATCTTTTTTCTTCTCTTGACGAATTTTTGGTGACCATTTATAGCTTGGTTTTACCGGCTCTACCACTAGCATCGGCTCACCATTTTCATCAAAAACAAGCTTTAAAACATCACCAGGATAAATTAAATGTGGGTTATTGATTTCTGGATTTAAACGCCAAAGTTTTGGCCATAACCAAGGTTGCTCAAGAAATAATGCTGAAATGTCCCATAACGTATCACCTTTCACTACGACATGTGTTTTCGGCGCGTCATCATTAAGAGTTATTTGATCGGCAAGGGCAGCCAATGAACAAGATAATAAAGATAGTGAGAGTATAATTTTTTTAAGCATGGAGCTCGTTCCTTTTTCGTGCATACTGCTGTGACGCACTATCATTATTAGTTATATCGAGTGACTTTAAAATGCGGGTTTCAGTTACAGTTACTTGAGTATATAATTAAAACATAACATTCTAGATTAATTATCGCTAATTCTTTTAATAAAATATGACTATTTTAACTGTTTTACGTTTTCCTGATCCGCGTTTAAGAACAAAAGCGCTGCCTGTTGTTAATATTACTGATGCTACGGCAACAATTATAGACGATATGCTGGCAACTATGTACGAAGAAAAAGGCGTAGGTCTTGCTGCTACCCAAATAGATATTCATCAACGTATTGTTGTTATGGATACTTCTGAAGGTGGTGACCAACCCATCATTTTTATCAATCCCGAAATTATTGCTACCAGTAATGAAACATCGATCAATGAAGAAGGTTGTTTATCCGTACCGGGTACTTATGCAAAAGTAGACCGTCATGATGCTTGTACCGTAAAAGCGCTTGACCGCCATGGTAATGAATTCACTTTAAACGCCACAGAATTACAAAGTATTTGTATACAACATGAACTTGACCACTTGAAAGGTGTTTTATTTATTGATTACCTATCTCCTCTAAAGCGTCAACGCATTCAAAAAAAGCTTGAAAAAGAAGCAAAACTTGACAAAAACAGCAAGTAAGTACTTACTCACTTACAATAATAGGAATTCCATTGGTTACTCCACTAAATATCATTTTTGCAGGTACTCCTGAATTCGCTGCCCAACATTTAGCAGCGTTAATTAATTCTGAACATAATGTTGTCGCAGTCTATTGTCCACCAGATAAACCGGCTGGTCGAGGTAAAAGACTGACGGCTTGTGCAACCAAAATACTCGCATTAGACCACAATATTAATGTTGAGCAGCCAATTAACTTTAAAAATGAAGAAGACCAACAACAATTAGCGAAATATGATGCTGATATCATGGTTGTTGTTGCTTATGGTCTGTTATTACCTGAAGTCATTTTAAACTCGCCACGCTTAGGTTGTATAAATGTACACGGTTCCATTCTCCCTAAATGGCGTGGCGCAGCACCCATTCAACGCTCACTAGAAGCTGGAAACAAGAAGACGGGTGTCACCATAATGCAAATGGATAAAGGCTTAGATACCGGAGATATGATTTTAACCGCTGAGTGCGAAATAGAAAATACAGACACAAGTGCCAGCCTTTATGAAAAACTTGCCAACTTAGGGCCAACCGCATTAGTTAGTACATTAACTATTATGGCTGAACCTGATTATCAAGCCAGTAATCATAATACCGCTCAAGATAATGAACTAGCCACTTACGCTAAGAAACTCGATAAAGCTGAGGCTGAGCTTAATTGGCAGCTCAGTGCCGATGAACTGCATCGAAAAATCCGTGCTTATATCCCTTGGCCAGTATCTCAATTCACCTTTACAGAATCTGAAGGTAAACAGCATAGATTACGAGTATGGCAAGCATCTGTTCAAGAATATCAAGGAAGTGCTGATCCAGGCACGATAATAAAGACAGACAAAGAAGGCATAGAAGTAGCAACAACCAATGGTTCATTACGCCTCGAAGTTATTCAACTCCCAGGAAAAAAAGCATTGGCCGTGAAAGACATCCTTAATGGCCGCAGCGATTGGTTCGTTGTTGGCAGCCCAATAAACAAGCTTGGTTAAGAGAAACAATGACAATTAATATTAGAGCTCTTGCAGCAAAATGCTGTTACGCCGTTATAGATCAAGGGCGAAGCTTAAGTGATGAATTACCTAAACAACAAGATAAATTGATAGGTAAAGATAAAGGTTTACTACAAGAAATTTGCTACGGTGTACTCCGTTATCTACCTGAATTAGAAAACGATGTTCGTCATTTGGTGCAAAAACCGCTAAAAGGAAAGCAGCGCGTCTTTCACTTTTTATTACTAGTGGGGGTTTATCAAATAAGGTATATGCGTATCCCCGACCACGCAGCGGTTAGTGAAACAGTATCAGCAACAAGTATGTTAAAAAATCGCCATATGAAGGCACTCGTTAATGCCGTGCTTAGAGGGTTTCTTCGTGCGTTAGAGGCCGAAAGTAAACAAGATAATAAAACAGATAAAAGCTTACCTGATCCAATAAAATACAACCATCCAAGTTGGTTTATTAAAAAAGTACAACAGGGCTATCCTGAACAATGGCAGGATATACTCGAGGCGAATCAAAAAAAACCTCCTATGTGGTTACGCACCAATCAACAACATCACACTAGTGAACAATACCAAGCGCTACTCGTTGAGGCAGAAATTGAAATTGCTCACGTTGAACCAAATTCTCAAGCAATTGCACTTACTAAACCACTCGATGTTGCAAAATTACCTGGCTTTGATGATGGTTGGGTTTCTGTACAAGATGGCGCGGCACAGCAAGCAGCACGTTTGTTAGATTGCCAACCCAATGATGTTGTACTGGATTGCTGCGCAGCACCTGGTGGTAAAACTTGCCATATTATTGAGCAAACGCCTGATATTTCCTCAATGACAGCAATCGATATTGAAGAAGGCCGTTTAACTCGAGTTCATGAAAATTTAGATCGCTTAAATCTAAGCGCTGAAGTGATTACTGCAGATGCAGCGACTAACGATTGGTGGTCTGGTGAACAATTTGACCGCATACTACTTGATGCGCCCTGCTCTGGAACTGGCGTTATTCGCCGACACCCTGATATAAAATGGTTACGTAAAGCTGATGATATTGATAAGTTAGTGGTACTGCAGCAGCAGATTCTTGACAACATCTGGTCATTACTCAAACCAGGCGGTACCTTGCTTTATGCAACCTGTAGTATTTTACCTGAAGAAAACTGTCAACAGATATCTCGCTTTATTGAAGAAAACCAGGACGTACAATTAATTGCCATTACCGGAAATAACCTTGATACTGATGAAAACGTGATCGGTTGGCAATTACTACCTGATACTGAAAACATGGACGGCTTTTATTACGCCAAATTGTTAAAACTCAAATAATACTTTAATTAAACAAGCAGAAAAGTAGCACATGAAAATAATCATAGTGGGTGCAGGACAAGTTGGCGGTACGTTAGCGGAAAACCTTGTTGGTGAAAACAACGACATTTCAATAGTAGACGTAGATGGAGAAAAGCTACGTGAACTGCAAGATAAAATGGATTTACAAGTCGTTACTGGCCAAGGCGCTCATCCTGATGTGTTGAAAAGTGCAGGGGCTGAGGATGCTGACATGGTTATTGCAGTTACCAGTGATGACGCCACCAATATGATCACATGCCAAATATGTTCTTCATTATTTAACACGCCGAAAAAAATTGCCCGTATTCGCTCGAATCAAATATTAAAATATTCTAAGCAACTTTTTCATAAAAAGCACATTCCTGTTGATCATATTATTGCCCCCGAAGAATTAGTAACGCGAGATATTGCTCGCCTAATTGATTACCCTGGCGCATTGCAAGTATTAGAGTTTGCGAATGGAAAAGTTAGCCTTGTAGCGGTAAAAGCTTATTATGGTGGTTTACTTGTTGGCCATGCGCTTTCAACCTTAAGAGATCATATTCCTAATGTCGATACGCGTGTAGCTGCCATATACCGAAACGGTAAACCAATACGTCCTCTTGGTACCACAGTAATTGAAGCTGACGATGAAGTGTTTTTTATCGCTGCCAGTATACATATTCGAGCGGTGATGAATGAGTTACAAAAGCTCGAATCAGCTTATAAACGTATAATGATTGCCGGTGGCGGTAATATTGGCGCTGGCTTGGCCCAAATTTTAGAAAAAAATCATCAAGTAAAGCTTATTGAACGTTCACAAAAACGGGCCGAACAATTAACCTCTGAGCTAAATGATACTTTAGTTTTTCATGGTGACTCTTCTGATCAAGAATTACTTATGGAAGAAAATATTGATCAATTTGATATTTTTATCGCAGTTACCAATGATGATGAAGCTAATATCATGTCTTCACTGCTCGCGAAAAAGCTTGGTGTTCGTAAAACTATGGTACTTATCCAACGAGATGCCTATATTGATTTAGTCCATGGCAGCACTATTGATATTGCCATATCGCCACAGCAAGCCACTATATCGGCATTATTAACTCATGTCAGACGTGGTGCTATCGATAATGTTTATAGCTTACGCGGCGGAGCAGCCGAAGCCATAGAAATTGTTGCAAAAGGTGATGAGAAGTCTTCTAAAGTCGTTGGCCGTGCAATCAAAAATATTAAACTCCCTCCTGGTGCAACTATTGGTGCTATTGTCCGTGGTCATGAAGTATTGATTGCTCACTCAAATACCTTAATTAACGAAGAAGATCATGTGATTTTATTTTTAGTTAATAAACGCTACATTAGTGATATAGAAAAACTATTCCAAGTGAGCGCTATTTACTTCTAACCTATCTCTACTTACTTCCTTTGACATAAATATTTACAGCTAATTACTTATCGTGCAATAAATTAGCTGTAATAATCCCTCTTGTTACATATTATTATCATTTTCATTCGTTAGAAATATTGATTTAAGCCCACAATTACAAGGATTTTTATGAAAGTGTCTAAGGTACTCACGGCTGTCACGCTAGCGATAAGTAGCATAGCTTTTAATAGTCAAGCAGAACTCGTTGATAGTGCACAAAATTGGCAAACTTTTGAAACTGAAAATTTTCGTGTCCATTTCACTCCCAAATACCGCCAGTGGGCTTTATCAAGTGCCAGGGAAATGGAGGTTGTTCGCCAACTCATTAATCAGCAACAAGGTCGTGTTTTAACAGAAAAAGTAGATGCTTATATCGTTGACCCTTACAATGCTGCCAATGGTTTTGCTTTCCCACTAAGTCACCGACCGTATATGGTCTTTTTTGCCACGCCCCCACAATCAGATAGTATTATTGCTAATTCATCTAGCTGGCAACAGTTATTGGTACTACACGAATATGTTCATCTAGTACATTTAGCCCAGAAGAGCCGAAGTACGTGGCGTGACAGCTTAGCCAATTGGTATGATTTCTATGATGCTTCACAAATTAACGGTGAGCGTTGGGTAAGTGAAGGTTATGCCACTTTGCTCGAATCTAAGCTAACCGGTCGCGGTCGATTATTTAACAATCAGGTAGAAGCAATCATCCAGCAATTTGCTCGACAAGGTGCTTTACCCAGTTATAAACAACTCAATTCAGGCGATGATAGTTTCATGTCAGGTTCGATGGCTTATCTCGTTGGTGTCCGCTATTTAAAATGGTTAGAAGAGAACTACGGTCAAGACACCCTCGACGCTGTTTGGACTCGTTGGTCGGCAGTTGAACAGCGTGACTTTGAAAGTGCTTTTAAAGGTATTTTTCCCGATACAGCGAAAAACCTTTATCAACGCTTTGTTGCTGAATATACCTATAAAGCAATGCAAAATGAAGCTCAGTTAACTGCGCAAAGTAATGAGGATAATCGTTCAAAATTATGGTTAGATTTATCTGGCTATACTAGTGATCCGAGTTTAAGTCCGCAAGGTGATTACCTCGCTATTGTAGAAACCCAAAGAACTGAAGAAGGTAATACCACTGAGTTAAATATCTATAAAACTAGTAAAAATACCAAACTGCTTGAAGAATTTAGTGAAAAGACTAAAGAACTATTGGCTGACGATCCGCAAGATATTGCTGATAAAGCGCCCAGTGTTTTTAAACGCGAAGTCGCTTATACCTTAAATCAAAGAAATAACCGCGGGATAAAAAACCCACGCTGGCTTGATAAAGATACGATTATCTATGGTGCCCGTAGCTTAGCGAAAAAGAATAATTACCACCAAGATCTCTTTTCTTGGCACTTACCTACCAATACGGCAAAACAACTAACAACCAGTGCAAATATTCGTCGTTTTGATATTAGTAATGATGGTCAATATATTATTGCTGAACGCAGCCGTGTTGGTTACTCACAATTAGTGAAAGTTAGTCTAGTCCCTGCGACTTTAGGTGAAATAACCGCTGAACTGACGCCAAAAAGCCTTGAGCAAGTTTACGATTTTCCACGACTTCGCCCTACACTTGATGGCTCACCCTCAGGTAGTTTTGCTTATGTGAGTTCAAGTTTAAATAATAAATGGCAATTAAAAGTTCGCCAGCTTGATGGTGAACAAGAGCAAATAATACCTTTGCCTGAAAACTATCAATTTCTATCTTTCCCTGAATGGTCTAAAGATGGTCGATCGCTGTATTTTGTTGCCGGTTTAGATAGTGCAACGCGTTTATACAAGTATGATTTCTCAAATAAAGTATTATCGGCAGTTACCTCCGGAGAACAAGTCATTACTTGGCCTATGGTTAAAGGAGAAAATGAACTGCTCCATATGGCTATTAACACTCAGGGACCTGATGTTTATCAGCTTGACTTGAGCAAAGCCAATAACCAACTAATTACAAACACCACCACAAGCTCGGCAATGACAGTTAACTTAGCCGACAGTTTAAAACTTTCTGAGGCGACTATCGCTGTTGATGAAAGTATTGGCGAACAATCAGCCTATGGCATTGGTCCTCAACAAGGCACAATAACGATTGCTGAAAGTATTTATTCAGCCAGTAGCAGTATGCTTGAAGTCGGTTACAAGTCAGGTGATGTACTTTCTCGTTTTGATTGGCAAATCAATGCTAGCCAAGATATTTTTAGCAACATTATCTCCGGTGCCTCTGGGGTAGTTCGCTGGCAAGGATGGCCAGTAAAATTACTTGCACACGGTTATGTCTTCAATTTTAAAACAGCTCAACAAGATAGTGATGCCTTAAACCTAGGTAAAACAAGTGAAAAAGGGCTATTACTTGAAGCTCGCTATCCATATAGCATAGAAACATTGGCTGTTGATGTATTTGCACAAGTGCAAGCATCACAATATGAGAACAGCCAGCACGTTGATTTTTCTAGCCTATCTTTCTCTCTCGGCATTGAACAAAGCTGGTCACACGACCAACAAAGCTGGGGCATATCACAAGCAATAAATGCCCAATTAATTTCAGCTCAAGATGACCAAGCAGAGATCAATAGCAATGATGGTAGTTATAGCGGTAGTAATGGTCGAGTTAACTTAAATGCTCATATACATGGCTTTGGCCTAGGGTTTAACTACCTATGGGCACAACGTTCAGAAGATGCTGGCGATATCCTCAGTTTAGGTGGCTACTCTTCAACATTAATCCAAGAAAAAGCGCATATCAATAAACAGTTAGCACCTGAATTAGCCTTTTATCGTCAAATGGGTAATGACTATCAAGCTTATCAAGCATATATGCCATTAGGCTTTGTGGAAGTATTTTATACTCGCCATGAAATGACTGAGCGAGATATTATCGATAGTTACGGTATTAAAGGGTCACTCAACAATGACTTTGGCTTTACTGGAATAACTAACGTAGCGATTAATTATGGAATTGCACAAGTAAATCCAGAAAATGAGAGTTCTGATACACAGGGCTGGGTAGCACTTAGTTATAAATGGTAGTTAACTCTTTGTAAATGATGTGATTTAAATAGGTTATGTAAACACCTCCGTATACATAACCTATTTACTTATGAACGCCAGAAGGCAGGCGTAAATAAAACTAGCAAGGTAAATATCTCTAATCGACCAAACAACATGGCCATGATTAAGACCCACTTACTCATATCATTAATTGAGGAAAAGTTAGCGGCAACCTCCCCTAACCCTGGACCAAGATTATTGATACAAGCCGCAACAGCGGTAAACGCCGTAATGTCATCCATGCCTGCTGCCAGTAGCAATAACATACAAATGACAAATACCGCCGCATAAGCAGAAAAGAATCCCCACACAGCCTCAACAACACGATCAGGCAACACTTTTCGGCCTAATTTAATGCTAAAAATAGCTTTGGGATGTACAAGTTTGTTTAATTCACGCAGACCTTGTAAATAAAGTAATACTACCCGTACTACTTTCATACCGCCGCCTGTACTACCTGCACAACCACCAATGAAACTCGAAAAAATAAGTAGCATAGGCAATAACGTTGGCCAGTCAGCAAAGGAAGTAGTGGTAAACCCCGCTGTAGTACTGATGGAGACAGATTGGAATAATGCTTGATCGAGTGCTTGGTCAGCATCTTGATAAGTGCCTGTGCTCATTAACAGGGTAAAACAAATAAAGACCAGCACAATTTGGATGCCAATAAAAACTTTGAACTCGGGATCAAAGAAGTAGTTTTTCAGTGATTTATTTTGTACTGCTGCATAATGCAATGCAAAGTTCACCCCTGCAATCAATAAAAATGTGACACAAACTAAGTTAATCGCTGGACTGTTAAAATAGCCCATACTGGCATCGTGGGTAGAAAAACCGCCAATAGCAATGGTTGAAAAGGCATGGCAAATAGCATCAAAACCTGACATTCCGGCAGCCCAATAAGCTAACGCACACGCGATAGTTAGCCCTAAATAAATGTACCACAAATGTTTTGCGGTATCGGCAATACGGGGCGTCATTTTTGAGTCTTTTACTGGGCCAGGTGTTTCAGCGCGGTATAACTGCATACCACCAATACCAAGCATAGGTAATACGGCAACAGCTAACACAATAATACCCATACCACCTAACCACTGTAATTGCTGGCGGTACCATAATACCGCATGTGGTAAATCATCAATGTGATTTAAAATGGTAGCCCCTGTCGTGGTTAACCCTGAAAAGGATTCAAAGAAAGCATCCGCGGTAGATAAATTGGGTTGCTCTAATAACATCAGGGGAATAGCAGAAAAGCTGGCTAAAACTAACCAAAAGAGCACAACAATTAAAAAACCCTCTCTGGCTTTAAGATCAGTTTTTTCAAAACGGTTGGGATACCAGGCTAAAAATCCTGTGAAGATACACCATAAAAAAGCCAGAATAAAAGGTAAACCACCACCGTCGCGGTAGACCAATGATATTAATGCAGGAGGCAGCATGGTCACACTAAGTAACCCAACCAATAAGCCTAGAATTCGGATAATATTTTTATATTGCACGTTTTATTTTTCTTATTCGATTTATTGTTCGGTTTCTTGTTCGATAGCGGTTAACTGTAATTGTCCTGATGACAATGTGTGTAACTTATTCTGCATTAAATCCAACTTTTCTATTGGAATAGCGAGTCGAAAAATGACTGTTTGTTGATAGTCTTGAGTGACAACTTGACCTTCAATTTGCTTAAGCAAATGCAAAACATCATCTACTTGGCTATATTGACATGCTAAGGTTTTGTGCACCATAGCTATTTTAATTTTTGACTGTAAAAATGCTAATGCTTGGCGAACACTGCCACCATATGCTCTTTGTAAACCGCCAGTGCCTAATTTAGTACCACCAAAGTATCGAACCACAATGGCACAAACATGGCCTATACCACCACCTTGTAATGCCAATAACATAGGTTTTCCCGCAGTACCTGTTGGCTCTCCATCATCTGAAAAGCCATAACCTTGGCTATCATCGGCTGCTTTCGTTAAAAAAGCATGACAATGATGACTCGCTTGCGGGTGAAGTTGCTGTAGCTCTTTTAACATAGCTTTAGCTTGTGCTATATCGTCACAAGGCCGTAAATAGCAGATGAAACGACTGCGATTAACAATGCTTTCATCTTCAACATCATTAATCGCAATAGGGTAGGATTTATTCACAACAAATTTTACTTCTCTAAACCAAACTAACTTAAGCCTAAATCTCGGGTCATATTTTCATTGTGTGATTGATGTACAATAATATTATCTTCAATACGAATACCACCAAAGCAGCGCATTTCATCGACATTTTGCCAATTCACTTGATCCGAATTAGCTGACGTTTTTAAGTCAGCAAGTAATGAATCAATAAAATACAAGCCGGGTTCAATGGTAAATACTTGGTTTGCTTCGATCACACGTGAAGTACGTAAAAATGGGTGTTCTGCCGGTGTATTTACATGGGTTCCACGTTCATCAGCCATAAAACCACCAACATCATGTACCTGTAACCCTAAATGATGACCTAAACCATGTGGGAAGAACGTAGAAATAATACCTGACTCTACTGCAATATCAGCATCAACATTGATGAAGTTAAAATCACGCAACACTTGGCCTATAGCTCTGTGCGTCTCAATATGCAGTTCGACATAACTAACACCTGGTTTCAATCCTGCGACAGCATTAAGCATCAATTGATCCATACGGGCAATCAATTCGGAAAACTTATCATTTTTATATGAATAGGTACGGGTAATATCTGCAGAATAACCATTAAAGTTAGCTCCGGCATCAATAAGAAATGATTGATGTGCTTGCGGCGTCACTTTATCTAAAGACATATAGTGTAAAATTGAACAATTTTTATTTAGAGCAATGATATTACCGTATGGCGTGTCGTTAGTATCATAACCAATAGACTTAAGGTATGCCTGTTGAATATCATACTCACTATCACCTTGTAAAAAAGCATTGCGAGCTGCCTGATGTGCCTTTACTGCCAAGACATTCGATTGACGAAGACACTCGTGCTCATATTTACTTTTATAACCACGATGATAATGGATGTAATTAAGCAATGGTTCCGGATTAATCGCGTCAAAGCCTAATGCCGTAGCTACTTCTATATGGCTACCGATATAAGCAAAGCCCTTTTTATCATATGGTAATAACTCATCAACTTCGCTCGCATTAGTTAATATTTTAATGTTAAAAAACTCCCCCCAATAATCTTCTACTAATGGCGTTATTTTATGCCAAAAATCAACCGGTTGGTAATAGATTAACGTTGGTTTATCTTCACCATTAACTACCAACCAAGAGTTTGGAATATCAATTAATGGTAGCCAATATTTAAAGTGAGGATTTACTCTAAATGGATAACAGTTATCATCAAGAAAAGCCTTAATTTCTTGTCCAGAATGGATAACTAAACCTTCTAGGTTTTCACGTAAAAGTACGGCTTTAGTCATCTGTTGCAATTGGGCAATATGAGCTGGGTATTGGGTAGCCAACTTAGCATTAAGTGTTGTCATGTATTCTGTCTCCGAAAAACGGCCATCAAAAAATTTAACTCATGATAGCATATCCCTCAAAAGCCACGCTATTGACAAGAGAAAGCTCTATATTAAATGTGCTAAATTTGTGCATATAACTTTGCAAATATCGGCATAGATACCTTTCAGCGTTCAACTTTTTTTGATTAATCACCAATACTCATATTAATGACTTGCTCAAAAATCTGACTGACCTGCCCTGGTTTGTGCTGATAAATTTCTTGATAAGCCAAAACGCTTTTTACGTAGTTACGGGTTTCTTTAAAGGGGATAGTTTCTATCCAAATATCCGCTGGCATGGCATGAGTATTCTTTAACCATCCCTTTACCCTATAAGGCCCTGCATTATAAGATGCCGTAGCAAGCACCTGATTTCCTTTGTTTTTATCAAGTAATTTACGTAAGTATTTTGTTCCTAACTTGATGTTATTATCCGCATTGTATAAATACTGCCGACTGATACTGCCCCGTTTTAATTGTTTTGCCGTTTTGGGCATAAGCTGCATTAATCCTTTTGCTCCTACCGGTGAACTGGCATCTGTCATAAACGAACTTTCTCTTCTGGCAATAGCAAAAGCCCATGCTGGGTTTATTTCCTGCTTCTTCGCATGCTGATTAATCTTTTCATCAAATGCTTTAGGAAATCGCAGTTCAACATCATCCAGATAACCAACTTTTGACAAGGTGAATATTGCTCGGTCAAACCAACCATTTTCATTAGCGAGCTTTGCTGCGACTAATTTTTCACGATTACTGAGTTGTGTAAGCCAATAACGCCACTCTCTTCGTGCTTTGACATAACGGCCTAAATAATAAAATTCAAACGCTCTCTTAGCAGAGGGATGTAACAATATGGCATTTTTTTCCTGGCGACTGATCGCTAATGGACTATTTTGTAAACTAACAGGGGTTTCTAAATAGCTAGCAGCCAAAAAACCATAATAATGACGTTTACTTGATAATTCGTTCATGACATCTTGACCATGTTCTAAATCATCCGTAGCAATCAATGCTCTTGCATACCAATACCGCCATTGTAATTTTGCTTTATATTTTTCAGGCATTGTTGCCAACTCTTGCAAAACCAGTTGCCAATTTTGCTGCTTTAATACTTCAGTTAACTGCCACTGCATAATATTGCTGTCTATATTCAGCGGGTCTAACTTTTCGAGCCAGTTTCTAGCTTGTGGATGATTTTTACTGGCTAACGCCACAGCAAATTTTGCTACTATTTGCTGATGTTGTATTGTTGAAAAAGTAAACACTTGCTGTGCCTTTTTATAACTCGTTAACGCTTTATTAGGATCACGCCAAACTAAGCGCTTGATGCCATAAGTATATATTTGGCTTTCTTTTGCTGACTTTTTAGTAAACTTATATTGTCTCGTTACTGTTGCAGGATCACGTCTTACTTGATGCCATAGTCGCCCTAAATATTGTTGATCCTTTGGCAGTAAATTAGTTAAATAAGGAATTAAGGTATGTTTTCCCCCCTTTGCCGCTAACGCTATGCGTTGCCATACAACGTCATCTGTTCTATAACCCGCTTTTTGCCACTGTTTAATTATCGGATCACAAACTTTATCTAACGATTTACCTACTAACCATAATTTTGTTACTTGAGGTAACACGACACTTTTTGGTAAACCTGCTTTTAACGAAAAATTTAGTTTGTGACAAGTAAGTACTGTATTACGCGTGTTTTGATAAAATTCAAGAAAAAGTGCTCCTTTATTCTTTTTGGCCAAAAACATTAGCCATGCTTTTCGTAATGGCCAGTCCAATGGCGAATGTTGGTGTTTTTCTAAAAAAGTGGCTATTTCCCCTGCTGAAGATAACTGCATGGTTTCCAAGAGACGACGCTGGTCTAAATAAGGTTGTAGGGGGTAGTAATACAATTGGTTATACAGACTTTGATACTGTTGAGAATTACTTTTCGCTAATAATTTTTCAGCCTTTAGGAATGCTCTTTGCTGCCCAACATCGGTCAATATTTGAAAACCATCATTGGCTTGCGCAATATTAATTGATATAAGTGCACAAACAGACAGCAATAAAACCTTTAGAATACTTTTCACTGGTACCTCTGGAGTCGGTAATAAAAATTATGGGGAGATAACACACTAAGTTATTTCGATAAATCAAGTATAGCTGAAGCCATTTTTTCTACGTTGATCCCGCTTTATTTCTTATGCTGCAATACCTAAACAAGGTATAATTATTTATAAACTAATTTGACTAATGTACACCTAATGACTATTACTATTTTTCAAAAAACTGATCATACCTTAGATGCCATTGGTCTACGTTGTCCTGAACCTGTGATGATGATTCGTATGAATATTAGAAAAATTGCTAGCGGTGAAACTTTACTAATAAAATGTGATGACCCCTCGACTGCTAGAGACATTCCAAGCTTTTGTCGTTTTATGGAACATGAATTACTGGCTAAACAAACAGACACGCTACCTTTTTTATATGTTATTAAAAAAAACTAACAAGTTGCAAGTGATGGCTATTACACATCGAGCAATATCTTATAACCAACTCTAGTAATAAAGAATTTATTTCTTTTTACATAGTAACAAAAAATTTCTTATTTTCATCCTGTTGATATCAGTTTTTCGCAGCACTATTATTAATATTAGGCGATAACCGTCGACACAGTGCTGATTCGCATCTTTATGACTTTATTCACCATCAGGAGTTACTAGGAAAGGCTACTGCCATTGCATTTTCTGTTGATTACGATAATTATTATATTCCTCGCTCAGACCGTTTTTTCTTGATATTTATGATATCTAGATACTATTCACTTTTATTAACAAAAAATCCCCTATACCTTATGAGTGTTGGGGATTAACGTTGTAACTTTGCAGTAAAAACTATGCTGGTATTTGTACTTTTTTCAACATAACAAATAACTTATCTTTTAGCTTAAGTCTTTGTTTCTTTTTACCATCTAAGTACTCATCACTGGTATTCTCTACACCTTGCTCAATACGATTAACTTCGTGATCAGTTTCATGATATTCATTAAAAAGTCGCGCAAAGTGATTATCATTGATTTTTAAGTGATGTATCTCATCCGTAAGATCTGGGAATTCGTGGTGTAAATCATGTTTTTCTAATGTCATATTTAGCTCCAAAAGTTATTGTTAATATTTTATTAAATAGCGCACTTAATACATTTAGTTGTATAAGGTAATGCCGACAATCTATCAGGGTTAATGGGTTCATCACACTCAACACAATTGCCGTACAAACCCTCTGTTATTCGTTTTAATGCCGATTTCACTAAGCTCAACTCTAGCTTCGCCTCGTGATGAATTTCATCAAGCACACCATCATTTTCAGTTTCTGTTGCTTGTTCAGAAAAATCTTGTGATCTACCTTTATGAAAATCAGCTTCTATCGCAGTAATTCGCTTTGTTAACTGTATTAATTTATCTTCTAATAATATCGTTATCTCTTGGCTTGGCATAACCAGCTCCTTATTGGTCGGTATCTATTTATATTCGCCCTTACATTCACCTTACGCCTATTTATGTTCTTGTTGTTGATCTAGCTCAAATTTTTCATTTCATTTGCTATATTAATATCACTTGAATTTTAGGCATAAAAAAAGGCCATGCTGCCATGACCTTTTTATTTTCTTTCTAACTTATTCTTTACTGCAAGACAGATATATCTGCGATTGCAAAGAAGCTATTTCTAATTTCATTGAGTAATGTTAAACGGTTTATTTTAACCGCTTCATCATCACTCATCACCATAACACCATCAAAGAAGGTATCTATCGGTGCTTTAAGCTGAGCTAATTCAGAAAGAGCTGCTTGGTAATTCTTATCAGCCATTAACGGCGTAACTTTCAAACGTATTTCTTGGTAGATATTAGCTAGATCACGTTCCGCTTGCTCTGTTGCTAAATCAGTATTAAACGACTGGTAAAGTTCACCATCGAATTTAGCCAAGATATTACCAACACGCTTATTAGCAGCAGCAAGTGTTGCAGCCTCAGGTAATTCACCAAAGAAAGTTACTGCTTTAATACGCTTTTCAAAATCAAGTGGTGCACTTGGCTTTTTAGCCAATACCGCTTGGATAACATCAACGCTAATACCTTGTTCTTGATAAAAAGCACGGAAGCGACCCATAATAAATTCAAGTACATCATTGGCGGTATTTTCGTTAACCAACTTATCGCCAAATAATTCAATACTTTTATTAATCAAAGTAGACAAGTCTAAATCGAGCTGTTTTTCAATGATGATACGAATACTACCAATGGCAGCTCTTCGTAATGCAAAGGGGTCTTTATCACCCTTAGGGGCCTGGTTAATACCAAATATTCCCACTAAGCTATCAATCTTGTCACTAATAGCTACTGCACAGCCAATATTAGCTTCTGGTAAAGAATCACCTGCAAAACGTGGACGATATTGATCTTCCAATGCTTGTGCAATATTTTCATTTTCACCATCATGTAATGCGTAGTACTTACCCATAGTGCCTTGCACTTGTGGAAACTCTAAGACCATATCTGACATTAAATCAGTTTTACTCAGTAAACCGGCACGATAAGCATCTTGCGCATTCTCGTTTAATTGTTCGGCGATGAATTGGGATAATGAGGCGATTCGCTCAGACTTTGCCTTCAATGTACCTAATTGTTTTTGGAATAAAACTGACTCAAGACTTACTAATCTTGATTCTAAACTCAGTTTTTTATCTGTTTTAAAGAAAAATTCAGCATCGGCTAATCGTGGACGAATAACTTTTTCATTACCAAAAATAACAGTACTCGGGTCTTTAGATTCAATGTTAGCGACAAAAATAAATTTATTGACTAATTGACCCTTCTTATCTGTGACCGGAAAATACTTCTGATGATCTTTCATCGAATATATTAACGGCTCTGCAGGAACATTTAAGAATTCTTCATCAAAGGTTCCCACTAAAGTAACTGGCCACTCAACTAAAGCGGTAACTTCGTTAAGTAACTCTTCATCAATTAGCGCTACAGCGTCAATATCGTTAGCAGCTTGTTTTATTTGAGTAACAATTTTATTTTGTCTTTCATTAAAATCGACTTCAACATAGGCTTTGGCTAATTCAGCTTGGTAATCATTCGCGTGATTAATTGTCACTAAACCTTCATGGTGAAAGCGATGACCTTGTACTTGATTGCTTGAGCTAACTCCAAGGGCCTCTCCTGCAATAATATCACTACCAAAAAGCATAGTTAATGTGTGTACAGGGCGAATAAACTGAATACGCTCAGCTCCCCAACGCATAGGTTTAGCAATTGGTAGTTTATTTAATGCAGCAGTGACCATAGCCGGTATCAGTTCAACAATGGCTTTACCTGGTACAGTGGCACGATGAAGCAACCACTCACCTTTGTCGGTAACTAAACGCTCAGCTTGATCAACATCGATACCATTCGATCTAGCCCAACCTTGCGCAGCTTTACTGGCATTGCCAGCGTCATCAAATGCAACATTGACTGCTGGACCACGTTTTTCTACTATTTTATCATCTTGTTTATCAACTAAATCAAAAACTTGAACAGCAAAACGACGAGGTGTAGCAAACCATTTAATATCGCTATACACTAAATTATGACTATCAAGTTGGCTCTTTATGTTGTCATAAAAAGCTGTCGCTAATGTTTTTAATGATTTAGGTGGTAACTCTTCTGTACCAAGCTCAATAAGGAGTGTTTCCGTAGTCATTATTTATCTCCTTTAGCTAGTGATTCATTGGTACTAGCTTCATTATTCTTACACATTGGGAAACCAAGCTCTTCACGTTTTTGGTAATAAGCTTCTGCAACCGCTTTAGATAAAGTACGTACACGTAAAATATAACGTTGACGCTCAGTTACTGAGATCGCATGACGAGCATCAAGTAAATTAAAGGCATGTGAAGCTTTCATTACTTGCTCGTAAGCCGGTAAAGGTAAGTTAGCTTCAATCAATTTTTGACTATCTTTTTCACATTGATCAAATTGCTTAAATAACGCATCTACATCTGCGTGTTCAAAATTATAAGTAGATTGCTCTACTTCATTTTGATGGAAAATATCTCGGTAATGAACAGTCCCTAACGGACCATCAGTCCATACTAGATCATAAATGCTATCCACATTTTGGATATACATGGCTAAACGCTCTAACCCGTAAGTTATTTCACCGGTAACAGGCGTACACTCTAAACCACCAACTTGTTGGAAGTAGGTAAATTGTGATATTTCCATGCCATTTAACCAAATTTCCCAACCTAAACCCCAAGCACCTAATGTTGGTGACTCCCAGTTATCTTCAACAAAGCGTATATCATGAACAAGTGGATCTACACCTAACTCTTTTAAGGAATTAAGGTAAAGCTCCTGAAAATTCTTAGGCGACGGTTTTAACATCACTTGAAATTGATAATAATGCTGTAAGCGATTTGGATTATCACCATAACGGCCATCCGTAGGACGACGGCAAGGTTGTACATAAGCACTACTAATTGGCTCTGGACCAATTGAGCGTAAAAAAGTCATCGGGTGGAATGTACCTGCCCCAACTTCCATATCGAGCGGCTGTACGATTGCACAACCTTGACGTGACCAATAATCTTGCAATTGCAAAATTAAGCCTTGAAAAGTTTTACTATTGTAAGTTGTCATGGTGTTCAAATTCACTTTTGTCTAATTTAACTGAGCAAAGGATATTACTGAAAGTTATTTATCGTATTCTTTGCCATCTTATGCGGATTATTATTATAGCTTTTTTAGAGTATTTGTCCTACAAAAATGCCCGAATTTGAAGTCCGGGCATCCTATTCAGCGACTAATAATAGCTATATATCAAGGTTTGAAACTTTTAAGGCATTATCTTCAATGAACTTTCTACGTGGTTCTACATGATCACCCATTAAGGTAGTAAATAGTTGATCCGCCGCGATAGCATCTTCAATTGTTACACGTAACATACGTCGTGTTTCAGGATCCATTGTAGTTTCCCAAAGCTGCTCAGGGTTCATTTCACCTAACCCTTTGTAACGCTGTATGTATTGACCACGTTTTGATTCTGCCATCAACCATCCTAAGGCATCTTCAAAATTAGTAACTGGGTTAACTTTATCACCACGTTTAACATAAGCCCCTTCTTCCATCAGACCATTAATTGCAGAATTTAAAGACATAATAGCTGCAAATTCTTTTGATTGTAAAAATTCATAACTACAATGATATTCTTTATCAATACCATGTTTTCTTACAATAAAGTTAGGGAAATATATGTTACGTTCTTGATTATGTTTCACTTCAATTTTATAGATTGAACCATTACCATCTTGATTTTCAAGTTGAGTAATTAAATTTTTTGCCCAAGCATTTACTTTAGCTTCATCTGTAAAGTCTTCAGCAGTGATAGTACTGCTATAAAGCATCTTCTCTAGGATATCTGCTGGAATCTGTCTAGATAAGCGTTTAATGATATCCATAGTATTACGAAATTGATTTACTAATTGCTCTAAAGCAGCACCGGAAATTGCAGGAGCACCTTCATTAACATGAATAGCCGCATTATCAAGTGCAAGTGTTGTTAAGTATTCAGTTAAGCCTTCATCATCTTTAATGTAACGCTCTTGCTTACCTTTTTTTACTTTATAAAGCGGTGGCTGTGCGATAAATATATGTCCACGTTCCATAATCTCTGGCATTTGACGATAGAAGAAAGTCAGTAATAAGGTACGGATATGAGACCCATCGACATCGGCATCGGTCATGATAATGATGCTGTGATAACGAAGTTTTTCAGGATTATATTCATCTCGACCGATACCACAACCTAGTGCAGTAATCAGTGTGCCAACTTCCTGAGAAGATATCATCTTATCAAATCGAGCTTTCTCAACGTTAAGAATCTTACCCTTTAACGGTAATATGGCTTGGTTTTTACGATTACGCCCCTGCTTGGCTGAACCACCAGCAGAGTCCCCTTCCACAATATATATTTCAGATAACGCAGGATCTTTTTCCTGACAATCTGCTAACTTACCAGGTAAACCGGCAATATCTAATACACCTTTACGGCGAGTCATTTCACGAGCTTTACGGGCAGCTTCACGAGCTCGAGCGGCATCAACTATCTTCATGATAATGGTACGTGCTATCGATGGATTTTCTAATAGGTATTCACCTAGCTTTTCACCCATGGCTTGTTCAACTGCAGTTTTTACTTCAGACGAAACAAGTTTATCTTTTGTTTGTGAAGAGAACTTAGGATCAGGAACTTTAACCGATATAACAGCAGTTAATCCCTCACGAGCATCATCACCAGTAGCACTAGTTTCTGTAGCGCCACCTTTCTTAGTTTTATTCAAGCCCTCTTTGGTCATATAAGAGTTCAGTGTTCTTGTTAATGCTGTTCTAAAACCACTTAAATGTGTACCACCATCACGCTGTGGAATATTATTAGTGAAACAGTAAATATTCTCTTGGAAGCCATCATTCCATTGCATTGCTACTTCAACCACAATGCCATCTTCACGCTCTAGATCGAAATAGAATATTTCTTCATTTACAGGGGTCTTATTGGTATTTAAATAATCAACAAATGCTTGGATACCACCATCGTAATGGAAGTGATCTTCTTTACCTTCTTCGCGTTCATCAATTAATCGAATTGATACGCCAGAGTTCAAGAATGATAGTTCACGAATTCGTTTTACTAATATTTCATAATGAAATAAAACATCAGTAAAAGTATCAGTACTTGGCCAAAAGCGTACTTCAGTCCCTGTTTTATCACTTACACCAACTTCAGCTAGTGGAGCTTCTGCTACACCAATATGATAAAACTGTTCAAATAACTTACCATCACGGCGAATGTTTAACTTAAGTTTTTCACTTAACGCATTTACTACTGAAATACCAACACCGTGCAAACCGCCTGATACTTTATAACCTGAGTCGTCACCACCAAACTTACCACCGGCATGTAGAACCGTCATAATAACTTCAGCGGCTGATATCCCCTCTTCAGGATGAATTTCAGTAGGTATACCACGGCCATCATCTTGCACTGACACTGAGCCATCTAAATGGATAGTCACTATAATATCAGAACAGTGTCCCGCTAATGCTTCATCGATTGAGTTATCTAAAACCTCAAAAACCATATGATGTAAACCAGTGCCATCATCCGTGTCACCTATATACATACCAGGTCTTTTTCGTACTGCATCAAGTCCTTTTAGTACACAGGTAATATACCACCATGTTTCACGTGAAACATGTGATATTTATTTTTACTACTCTCTTTATTAGTAACTGAGTCGTCATTAATAAAAGGTTGTAATACACCCTCTTCTATTGCCGTAATAATTACTTGGCAATCCAAAATACTTAAAGCCGTTGACAAAGATTCTCTAGAATTAGCATCTAATTCAGCACCTATGTCGTCAATAAGTAAAATTGGTTTTACTCGATTAACTCTTGCAATCAATTTAGCCTGTGCAAATGTTAATGCCAGTAAAAACAACTTTTGTTGTCCCCTCGAAAGTTGACTCTCTAATGCCTGCTTTGCGATGAGAAATTTCACATCAAATTTATGCGCACCATAAATACTATAACCAAAAGCTTGTTCTCTTTCATGGCTATCGCTTAACGCATCAATTAAATTCTTTTTTTGTGGCCAACCCTGTAAATATTGTACAGTTACCTTGTCAGCAATATTGGGTAACAAAATTTCTAACCAATAGGGTAACTCTGAAATTAAGTTAGTAATGTATTGAGATCTAACTTCAGCAACCTGCTCTGAAAGTTGACAAAATAAACCAGTCCAATAATCAAATGTAGCTTTATCTAAACTATGCCGTATACAGGCATTACGCTGTTTTAATACTCTGTTGAATTCACGCCATTGTTTAGATGAATCATGTTTCACGTGAAACATACCTAACTCTATAAAACGTCGACGTTCTTTCGGTCCTCCAAAAAACAATTTAAAACTTTCAGGAGTGACGATTTGCACAGCAATATTTTTTGCCAACTCAGATAAACGTGCATGACGCTCACCATTAATTTTAATGAGCGTAACGCCGGTCTGTAAATTTTTACTTAAGCCAAGTTGTAACTCGTTTACATCTTTAATACTGACAACAAAATTATCGGTTTCGTAACTGGCAAGATGCTCTACTTTACTCGTTCGAAATGACTTGCCGTGACCTAGAAAAAATATGGCTTCAAGTAAGCTACTTTTTCCACTGCCATTATTGCCAACAAAAAAATTAAGCTTGGGATGTAAATCAATAGCAACAGATGACAAGTTTCTAAAGTTATACGTAGTAAGCCTGGCAACACTCATCAGTAAAAAAAGTACCTATTAACCATAATATAAAATCTACAAACGCATCGGCATAACAACGTAAAGCGCTTCACCATTGTTACTACCTTCTATTACTACACTACTGTTTGCATCTGCTAAAGTAAATTTAACATTTTCGTCTTTGATAGCACTTAACACATCAAGTACATAACTAACGTTAAAGCCAATTTCTAGATCACCATAAGGAAAATTAATTTCAATTTCTTCCTCTGCTTGTTCTTGCTCTGGGTTATTGGCCGTAATTTTCAAATTGGTATTTGAGAAATTTAAACGAACACCTTTAAATTTCTCATTCGATAAAATTGAGGCACGTGATAAAACCTGGCGAAGTGCATCTTTGTTAGTTTCAAAAACCTTGTCGCCATTTCTCGGTAATACTCTTCTGTAATCCGGAAATCGACCGTCGACTAATTTACTGGTGAAGGAGAACTCACTATCAATAATGCGAATGTGATTAGAGCCTAAAAACACCTGCACAGCTTCATCAACAGGTGCAAGCAGACGAATTATTTCAAGGATACCTTTACGCGGAACAATAACTTGTCTAGCAGGTAATGCTAAAGTTTCATTTGATATCTTACAAATAGCCAGACGATGACCATCCGTTGCCACTGAACGAATTTCGTTACCTTCACTTTCGATAGACATTCCGTTTAAGTAATAACGAACATCTTGGTTGGCCATCGAGAAATGAGTGCTTTCAATTAAACGTAAAAATTCAGATTTCAAAAGCTGAAACTCAACATCCCCTTTCCATTCTTCAATATTTGGAAAATCGACAGCAGGTAAGGTAGAAAGTGAATATTTACTACGACCTGAAGATAACTTGATAGTTTCATCTATCACTTCAAAAGAAATTAAAGAACTCTCTGGTAGACTTTTACATATATCTAATAATTTACGAGCCGGAATAGTGATCTTACCATCGTCACCTTGATTTTGAATTTCAGCATAAGCAACCATCTCAAGTTCTAAATCTGTGGCCGTCAAAGTAAGTGAATGGCCACTAACTTCAAAAAGTATATTACTTAAAATTGGCAACGTACTTTTACGTTCTACTGCGCCAGAAACCAATAATAATGGTTTAAGTAATAATTCCCTATTAAGTGAAAACTTCATTTTGTTACCTGCTTAAGTGCTGTTTTTATTTTTAATAATTAAGATGAAAGTGTTCTAATTAAATTTGAATAATCTTCTTTAATATCATGCGTTTCTTCACGTAATGATTTAACTTTACGGCAGGCATGTAAAACCGTTGTATGGTCTCGACCACCAAACGCATCACCAATTTCAGGCAAGCTGTGGTTGGTTAACTCTTTAGATAATGCCATGGCAATTTGGCGAGGTCGAGCAACAGAGCGATTTCGTCGTTTTGATAACAAGTCTGCTATTTTTATTTTATAATATTCGGCAACAGTTCGTTGGATATTATCTATAGTCACGAGTTTATCTTGTAAGGCGAGTAAATCTCGTAATGCTTCACGGACAAAATCAATGGTAATAGCACGACCAGTGAAATTGGCATTAGCGATAACACGGTTTAAAGCCCCTTCCAATTCACGAACATTAGATCGAAGACGTTTAGCAATAAAAAAGGCAACTTCATCAGCCAAATTAATCTGACTTTCTTGTGCTTTGCGTTTTAATATAGCAACCCGCGTTTCAAGTTCTGGTGGTTCTATTGCTAAAGTTAAGCCCCAGCCAAATCGAGATTTTAATCTATCATCTACACCATTAATTTCTTTTGGATATCGATCACTGGTTAATATAACCTGCTGATTACCTTCAAGTAATGCATTAAAAGTGTGGAAAAACTCTTCTTGAGTTCGTTCTTTACCAGCAAAAAATTGGATATCATCAATAAGTAGCGCATCAACACTACGATAATATTGTTTGAATTTTTCCATGGCATTATTTTGTAATGCTCTAACCATATCTTGCACAAATCGCTCTGAATGCATATAAGCGATTTTAGCATTGGGTTTATTGAGCAAAATCCCATTACCAACAGCATGTAATAAATGCGTTTTACCTAAACCAGTACCACCATAAATAAATAATGGGTTGTAAGCAGTGCCTGGATTATCTGCAACTTGTGAAGCAGCAGCTCGAGCAAGTTGATTAGATTTACCCTCTACGAAGTTTTCGAAAGTGTAATTTAGGCGTACATTGGTTTTCTTTGGAATATTACTTTCTGGCTCAGTAACCTTAGGCGCTGAAGTGGCTTTAGCAAATAGTGATTCGTTACCACCCGTATTTCTAGTAACTGGACTATTGGTAACGGAATTATCAATAGTTGGTTTACTACCAACATCAAAACGAAGTAATAACGGATTATTTGATTCGTTAATAGTAAGAAGTTCATTTATACGATTTACATATTTGTCTCTAACCCAATCTAAAACAAAGCGATTAGGAGCATAAAGCGTCATAACATTATCATTTATAACGCATTGTAAGGGTCGGATCCACATACTAAATTGCTGAGCAGGCAATTCTTCTTGTAGAACAGATAGGCATCTTTGCCAAGGGGAATGATCCAACCAAAACTCCAGTAGTAACTAGGCTATTATTTTTCTGAAGGCTATTATCTATTGAGTTATCCACAAGTGCAATATTGACTTTTAACTATTATAATTGTTTTTTAATCACCTAAAGATAACTAATTGTTAAACCTAAATAAAAACAAAGAACATTAACAAAAAAAAGTATACTATTTATCGGTGAATTTTACTTTCAACCTGCATTTAACTGAATTAGTTATTAAGATAATAAAACACTAATGTGGTAAAACTGTGAATATCATTCGTAATACCAATGAAGATCACAATGATCCTTGATTAAAAAGTAAGGATCATCGTGAAAATAGCTAACATAAATCATTGACAATTCCTCTAGTAAGCTTTAATATTCGGCCTCATTTTTTAGACATGTGTGCTCAATAGGCTGTTTTGCCAGGGCAACAACAACCGACGGATTAGCGTAATGAAAAGAACATTTCAACCTAGCGTATTAAAGCGTAAGCGTAACCACGGATTCCGTGCTCGTATGGCAACTAAAAACGGACGTGCTGTTATAGCTCGTCGTCGTGCCAAAGGCCGTGCACGTCTTAGCGCATAGTATCAAATCTTGTT
>MAAB01038474.1_pt1 | contig 29401 bp, 27 predicted proteins | sample 1115991 | NCBI WGS metagenome assembly MAAB01 (sample SAMN04961124, study PRJNA320927) | seawater metagenome | isolation source: sample BD02T18 sea water enriched with oil for 18 days | place: USA:Gulf of Mexico | collected 2013-07-27
AAATGCCGGGTTTTTTCGGGTTTGGGTGGGTGCTATTAAATAGAGCTGAAAGTAGATTAAATGTGCTACAACAGTGTAGGTGGCTTGCACTATCCGGTAGCGTTAAAACCCAGTGGGTAATGGATGATTAGCATCCCCTGCGCCCATTTGTCGTTGTAACCAATCAGAAAACAGCACAAATGCCGGGTTTTTTCGGGTTTGGGTGGGTGCGACAAGGTAGTAGCTGAAAGCTGTTTGCAGGTAGTCATCGCTAAGCTTTTGCAACTTGCCTGCCGCTATCTCCTCGCTGACCATTTTGTGCCAGCCCAAGGCAATGCCCTGGCCGTGAACAGCGGCTGCGACCGCCATAGAGACATGGCTGAACCAAATTTGCTGTAGTTCCGCGGGTTTGTCGACTTCGAACTTTTGCAGCCAGTCTGCCCAGGAAATTCCTCCAGGTTGATCTTCTATGCCCGCCTTGTAGTGGATTAATTGCCGCACTTTCAGCAACTCACTCAAACGGGGGTGAGCTACACCAAGTAGAAAGTCTGGGTGGCAGACCGGGTAAACTCTTTCCCGGCTCAAAAAGACAGCTTCTAGCCCCTGGTAATCCCCAGAGCCGAAGTGTATGTGGGCATCAATTTGCGCTTTGGAAAAATCAGCCAGTTGATCACAGACAATCAGTTCCAATTCAATGTGTGCACACTGCTGACTAAAGTCAGCCAAGCGAGGTATTAACCAGGCTTGACAGAGTGAGGGAATGACGGCGATGACCAGCTTGTCTTTTTTACTGGCAAATTGACTTTGTTGGATACCGTGCTGAATATTTTTCATTCCTGCCATCGCATGCTGTTGCAGGGTTTCACCGGCCAGGGACAGCCTTACCCCTTTTGACAGGCGGCTGAAGAGCTGTACTCCCAACTGCTGTTCTAGTAGCTTTATCCTGTGACTTACAGCACTGGGAGTTATGTGTAACACATCCGCGGCACGGGTAAAACTCAGTTCCTGGGCAACCACTGTAAAAGTTTCGATGGCGGAAATAGAAAAGTGTTTTTTCATAGTGATGTGAGTTTTTTTCAACAAGGGGTGAAATATTATCGCTACCGATGATCTCGATGGCAAGTGATAATGGCTTTGGATTAGTTCAGATCCGTGAAGTGGAGATCAAATGTCAGAATACAATGTACAAGTGGTTTGGAATAAAGGTGTTGATGAGCAATACAGCGACAGTAAATATTCGCGTGGGCATCAATGGCACTTTGACGGTGGTATCACTGTTGCGGCATCATCATCACCCCAAGTCGTGCCGCTACCTTACTCAGTCGAAGCTAATGTTGATCCTGAAGAGGCTTTTGTGGCGTCGCTCTCAAGTTGTCATATGTTGTTTTTTTTGGAAGTGGCGGCCAAGAAACGTTATGTCATTGAGCGTTATGTTGATGATGCAGTAGGACTGATGCAAGTAGATAGCAGTGGCAATATCAGCATGACAAAAGTCACCTTAAAAGTGGCGGTTACTTTTGCAGGCAGTAAACAGCCTAGTTTGGTGCAGCTGCAGAAAATGCATCATTTATCCCATCGGCAATGTTTTATTGCCAACTCGGTTAAAACAGCAGTGGTCACCGAAATTATAGAGGTTATATAGGCATTGCAGCTTAGGGGCGTACAAGACGCATTAGTATGTCCCCGTAAACTCTCAGTTATCACTGCAGTTTGTTAATCCCGCAATACTGCGTGTGGCACTTATAGCGTTCCGCAGGCCTCGCCGGAGATCCAAGTTTCTACAACTTGGAAATCATCGTCTAACAGTACTAAATCTGCCCGGTAGTTTTCAGCGATTCGTCCCAGCTGGTGGTCTAAGCTTAAAAATTGTGCTGGGTATAAAGAGGCCATACGCAGAGCTTCTTCAATTTCTATACCGAGCATCTGCACGGTGTTTCGTACCGCAGAGGCCATATCTAAATCGGAACCTGCCAATGTGCCATCTGCGGTGGTGACTTTGCCATTTTTTCTAAACACACTCTGGCCGGCCAGATCAAACTCCACGCCTGCAGCTCCGACCGTCTGTACAGCGTCTGATACTAGGATCATTTTACCCTTGGCTTTAGCGCGGATAGCGGTTTTTAAAGTAGCTGGATGCACGTGGTGTCCGTCGACAATAATACCGCACCAGCTGTGTGGATCATCCAGAGCTGCGCCAACGACTCCAGGCTCACGGCTAGTCAGAGGAGACATTGCATTGAATAAGTGTGTAATACCGCTGGCACCATCCTCAACGGCTTGAATGACACAATCGTAACTGGCGTCGCTGTGACCCATGGAAACGACAACGCCAGCCTCGCAGAGGCTTTTAATAAAGCCTTCAGGTACCACTTCAGGGGCGAGTGTCACCATAGATGTACCCAGTTGGGCGACTTGTTTTAGCAATTGTAATGAGTCGCTGTTTGGATTGCGTAGTTTTTCTTCAGGGTGAACGCCCTTTCTGGCAGTGTTTAAAAAAGGTCCTTCAAGGTGCACCCCTAGCACCCCGGGAATTTTATCTGCCAGAGCCTGTTTTGTGGCATCTATTGCCAGTTGCATGGTTTCAAAGTCATCGCTGATCAGGGTCGGCAGGTATCCGGTAGTGCCGAAGGTACGGTGGGCTTCACCTATAGTTTTAATGGCGTTGCTAGTGGGAGAGTTGTTAAATAATACTCCGGCTCCACCATTAACTTGAGTGTCTATAAAGCCGGGTGCCAGCAAGTGGCCGTGTAAATCTATCGCGTTATCATCGGCACTGATGTCGCTCTGCGCCATCAGTTTCACTATTTTGCCATCTTCAATCTGCAGAGCTTGTCCCTGCAAAATAATACTGCCGGTAAAAATGCGACAATTTGTCAGAATTAATGCCATGTTATTTTCCATCAACTATGTTTGCAGCCATGATAAGTGCGCCGTCCATTGCGTCCCCGCGGGGGCGGCTCAAAACGTCGCTAAACTGTTGCTCGAGTAAAGGTTCAATAAATTGACTGAGCCCGCCCATCATGCAAATTTTTGTAGCGCCGAGCCCCTGTAGCCTATTCAGTAAGGCAGCCGCTTCAGATTTACTGTTGTCGACTATCTGTTGTGCCAGTGTATCCCCCTGCTGATAGTGCTCAATCACCAGTGGGACGAATTCCCCGAAGTCACTGGGCTGGCTGCGATCGGCCCAGTGCAATAGCTGGGCGGGACTGTGCTCAAACTGTCCCATTAATGTACTGCTCAAACTAGTTTGCTCTCTCATGCCCTCACAGGCCTCAAGCGCTGACCTGACGAGGTTGAGGCCCATTCTGGCACCGCTGCCATGATCAGAGATCAAAAAACCCCAGCCACCTAGGACGCTAAAGTGGTTGTCGATGTTTAGCATACCGCAGGAGCCAGTGCCCAAAATCAAGATAGCACCGTTTTCACCGCTATGTGCTCCCAGACAGGCCGCTACCGCATCGGAGTCTACTGCGACTTTGGCAAAGGGGTGAGGGTATTGGCTGATTGATTTGTTTAGCACCGTTGAAACGGCTCCAGCCAGACCAAAGCCTGCATAGGTATCTTTTAATATGTCTTTGGGTAGCGCCGCCTGATCTAATGCCTGATATGTGGCACTAAGGATTGCAGCATAAGTATTTTCTACTCCAAGGCGGACATTGGCGCTGCCAGCTCGGCCCTGCGCAATTACTTTGCCCTGAGCATCACATAGCTTAACTCTACAAGAGGTGCCCCCTCCATCAACCCCTAACAGCCAGTGAGGATTTTTAGTCATTGTTGTTCGCCAATTGTTCCGTTTCTAATTTTACTTGTTGGTAGTATTCGCTGTGCTCTAGCTCACTGGCCGCCTCGCGATCAATAATCACCACAGTATTGTTGTGCATCTGTAGGGCGGAGGCTGGGCAACTGGCGGATAGAGGGCCTTCAACCAGATCTCTGACCGCCTTCGCTTTGCTGACACCGGTGGCCAGTAATAATATTTTCCTCGACTCTAAGATAGTCGCTATACCCATGGTAATTGCAAGGCTGGGTTGAAACTCGTCCTCGCTGAAAAAACGTTGGTTGTCGGCAATAGTGCCGGCCGTTAAGGTTTTAATCCGGGTGCGTGATACTAAGCTAGAACTGGGTTCATTGAAACCTATATGACCATTGCGCCCCACCCCTAAAATCTGCAGGTCTATGCCGCCAGACGTTACAATTTGTTCCTCATAATCAACGGCAGAGCGCTTGGGATCAGACATACCGTCGGGGACATAGGTATTGTTTTTATCTATGTCGATATGATCGAACAGATGAAAATTCATGAAATGTCGGTAGCTCTGCGGGTGGCTTGGATCCAAACCAATGTATTCATCTAAGTTAAAACTGCTGCATTGTTTAAAGGATAAAAATTTTCTGGCTTGCAGTTCAATCAGTTCACCATAGAGTGCCACCGGGGTGCTGCCAGTGGCGAGTCCCAATACCGTCTCGGGTTTTGCAGTGATTAATTTGAGGCAGTGGCTGGCCCCTAAAGTAGCAACTTCCTGAGCGCTATTGACGATGACGACTTGCATATTATTCTCCTTATTAAAGCCAAAATGGTTTTCTTTCGAGCTGTTGGCTTGAATAATCGAATTATTATGCGCGCATTAGCTGTAGGAGAATAATGGCATCAAAAGCCATACCTATGCAATACCAATAATTTATTTTTTTTAAAACATTGCGGTAATCTACGGTTAATCTTTGAATTTTCAGTAAGTTTTTTTGGGAATCGAATGGTTTTTTGCTATTGGACTGTAAAATTGCATAACTTTTATCCAGCATTGGTATTGCATTGGTTATTAATTCGGATTAATGTACGGATAAGTTTAGTGGGGGAGTTGGGTAACCAGGTCCCTGGATATTTTAAAAGGAGAATAACAATAATGAGTAATAGTCATATGAAAAAAGCAACCAAGACAATCGCTGCATTAGCCGCTGGCGTCGCTCTGGCGTCTACCAGTTTTGCCGCGATATCTGCAGAAAAGCTGGTCATTGAGAGCTGGCGTAACGATGACTCGAAAATTTGGAGTGATGTGATTATTCCAGAATTCAAAAAGAGTCATCCGGAGATTGAAGTGGTCTTTGCGCCTACGACTCCTGCCGATTACGTCCCTGTGCTTAATGCTAAGCTCAAAGCGGGTACCGCAGGTGACTTAATAACGTGTAAGCCATTTGATGCCTCTCTGTCTCTTTACAATAAGGGCCACCTGGACTCGCTAAATGATCTGGCTGGAATGGAAAATTTCTCCGATGTGGCAAAAAGCGCTTGGATAACAGATGACGGAGCTAATCCGTTCTGTCTGCCAATGGCCTCTGTTATTCACGGTTTTATCTACAACAAAGAAATCTTTGAAGAGCTAAAGCTCTCTGTGCCTAAAACCGAGAGTGAGTTCTTTAAAGTACTGGACACCATTAAGAGCGAGAGTCGTTACACCCCACTGGTAATGGGTACCGCCGATCAGTGGGAAGCTGCAACTATGGGCTTTCAAAATGTAGGACCTAACTACTGGAAAGGTGAAGAGGGGCGTAAAAACCTAATCAGCGGTAAAGATAAGCTATCTGATCCTCAGTACGTGAAAGTTTGGGAGCATATGGCTAAATGGGGTCCGTATATGGGCCGTGGCTATGAAGCGCAAAAGTACTCTGATTCACAGAACTTATTCACATTGGGGCGCGGTGCTATCTATCCTGCAGGATCTTGGGATATCAGTACCTTTAACACACAGGCTGACTTTAAGTTTGGTGCATTCTATCCGCCTACACCCGACGGACAAGATACTTGTTACATCAGTGATCACACTGACATAGCCTTAGGTCTGAACAGTGCCAGTAAAAACAAGAAAGCAGCGAAAACTTTCTTAACTTGGATGGCAGGCAAAGATTTTGCCAGCTTGTACTCTAACCAGCTACCTGGCTTCTTCTCGCTCTCTAACCACAAGATTGAAGTTAAAGATCCTGTTGCTCAGGAATTCTTGAGCTGGCGTGGGCAGTGCAAGCAAACTATCCGTAACTCTTATCAGATCTTGTCTCGTGGAGAGCCAAATCTTGAAAACGAGCTGTGGAATGTGAGCGTTCAAGTACTTAACGGTACGATGAAAGCACAAGCTGCTGGTGATCAGGCTGAGAAGAGCTTAGCTAACTGGTACAAGCCTCATCAGTAAAGGCAATAATAAGTCATGCTGGTCATTAGCATCTACTTAGATAGTGTAAAAAAGTTATAAAAGTACTACCCGAACCGGGGTCTTGAGCTGATCCCGGTTTTATAAAAAATAGAATAATATCCTTCTGGAAAACCTATGACTACGATCCGCGCTAAGAAGGCCTTCCCATGGCACATAATATTTTTTTTAGGCCCAGGGCTGCTTATCTACCTGACAGTTAGTGTCTATCCGCTATTGGATACACTCAGATTGAGTTTATACAATGAAGAAATGAACGGCGACTTGACCTTTACCGGATTGAGTAACTTTTCCAAGCTGTTGTTCGATGTGGTCTGGTCCGACCCTTTTTGGAACGCAACCTGGAACAACTTGAAATTTTTTGTGGTTCATATGTTGATACAAAACCCCATTGGACTGTTGTTAGCGGTGCTCTTAAGTTCTCCTAAACTGCGCCTGAGAAACTCCTACCGCACCCTTATTTTTCTGCCCACCATGTTGTCTGTTGTTATCATAGGTTTTGTCTGGCAGTTGCTGTTGAGTCCGCTCTGGGGGATAACGGAAAATTTTATGTGGGATATAGGCTTAGGAGACTACTTCGATGCCTGGCTGGGTAAGGAGAGCTCGGCGCTGTTTACTTTGTCGCTGATTTCGGTATGGCAGTTTGTCGGCTTGCCAATGATGCTCATTTACGCTGCACTATTGGGTATTCCCGACGAGTTGATTGATGCCAGTGTTGTCGATGGCTCTAGTGCCTGGCAAACATTTTGGAATTTAAAGTTACCGTTGATTATGCCCACTATCGGTATGGTCTCTATCCTGACCTTTGTGGCAAACTTCAACGCTTTCGAATTGATTTACACGGTGAAAGGCGCTCTGGCGGGGCCAAACTTCGCCACTGATATTATGGGTACGTTGTTTTATCGAACATTCTTTGGTTTTCAGTTACAAGAGGGCAGCTTGACCATGGGAGCAGCAGTGGCCACTTTGATGTTCTTAGTGATATTAGTCGGTGTGGCGCTGTATCTGTTTTTGTTCCAGCGTCGCGTGCAGCGTTTTGCACTATAAGGGGAAATAGCCAATGAACTTTGCATTACCAATGAAGCACAACCGGGGCAAGGCCCTGGTCACCCACGCGGTATTATTGACTTATACCTTAATTGCTCTATTCCCGATTTTTGTCGTTATTGTTAACTCTTTCAAGAGCCGTAAGGCGATTTTTAACGATCCACTGGCGCTGCCAACAACGGAGACATTCAGTCTAGTAGGCTTTGAAGAAGTGTTGTTGCGCTCTGAGTTCGATGTGTTCTTTAGCAATAGTTTGATTGTCTCAGTGAGCTCGATTTTCTTTGTACTGTTGTTTGGGGCAATGATGGCCTGGGCGTTAACGGAGTACAGTTTTAAAGGTAATCTGCTGATCGGGATGCTGGTGGCGATGGGGATTATGATTCCGATCCGTCTGGGAACGGTTAGTATTTTGGAGCTGATGAGTTCTCTGCACTTAGTAAATACTTTATGGGCGCTGATTTTTGTCTATATTGCGCAGGGGCTGCCGCTGGCAGTCTACATATTGTCAGAGTTCATCAAGCAGGTCCCCAAGGAGCTAAAAGAGGCTGCGCGCTGTGATGGGGTCAGTGAGATTAAGATTTTCTTTACTATTATTTTGCCATTAATTCGCCCGGCGATGGCGACAGTGGCGGTGTTTACCATGATCCCCATCTGGAATGATCTGTGGTTCCCATTGATATTGGCGCCGAGCGATGGCAATCAGACAATTACCTTAGGGGTACAACAATTTGTCGGTCAATATGTGACAGATTGGAATTCAGTATTGGCCTCTTTGACACTGGCGATAGTGCCTGTGTTGATTCTGTATATGATATTTTCACGCCAGCTAATCCGTGGTTTGACTTCCGGTGCAGTGAAATAATAGCTATTCACAGTGGTGTTTTGCTCTAGGCACAAAGATCTTAACTGTAGATGTCTCGATCGAAATCATTGATCGGGGTGATAAAAATGGCACTAGGGTGTCTGACAAATTGATAAGTGTGTTGGCAGGTAAAGTTTTAATTGAGCTGGGCCTGCGTCAGCAACAGAATGATAAGCCTGTAAGGGCTGGGAAAAAGGTACAAAATGGCCGACGTAAAACTCAATAATATTAAAAAAAGCTACGGCAACGTCAATATTCTGCACGGAATAGACTTAGATATTAAGCACGGAGAATTTGTGGTGCTGGTGGGTTCTTCAGGCTGCGGTAAATCAACACTGCTGCGCTTAATTGCCGGCCTGGATGAGATAAGTGATGGTCAATTGCAAATTGGCGGCGAGTTGGTCAATGATCTGCCGCCGGCAAAGCGCGGGGTGGCGATGGTGTTTCAGTCCTATGCGCTCTATCCGCATATGAATGTGAAGAAAAATATGTCCTACGGCTTGAAAATTGCCGGGAAGGATCAGGCCTTCATCAGCGAAAAGGTAGAGCAGGCTGCTAAAACTTTGCACATTGACCATTTGTTGCAGCGTTTACCACGAGAGCTTTCAGGTGGTCAGCGTCAGCGAGTTGCGATTGGGCGGGCCATAGTACGAGATCCGAAAGTGTTTTTGTTTGACGAGCCGCTGTCCAATTTAGATGCGGCGCTGCGAGTACAGACCAGAGTCGAGATTGGCAAACTGCATCAAAAGCTGGGGGCGACTATTATTTATGTTACCCATGATCAGACAGAAGCTATGACTTTAGGTGACAAGATAGTTGTAATGAACGAGGGGCGGGTTGAGCAGTGTGGTACGCCGTTAGAGTTGTATCAACATCCCAGGACCCAATTTGTCGGTGGTTTCATCGGCTCGCCGAAAATGAATTTTATTGCTGGGAAAGTGCATAGTATCGAAGCTGACCATTTAGTGCTGCGCTTATCTACAGGCGCTATTACAAAAGCATTTGTTGACGTGGCTGGTTGTAACTTGGATGATGACGTCACTTTTGGCATCAGACCTGAGCATCTCAGTGAAGAGTCCGATAAGGCTGAGCGGCTTTCAGCCAGTGTGTCACTGGTCGAGCAGTTAGGTGAGGCCAGTTATTTGTATCTGTCACTCAGTGATGGTACTGAGATGGTGATGCGTACCTCTGGTGAGAGCACTACGACTATAGGCGAAACGATAGAAGTCTCCTTTGATGCGCAAAATGTGCATGTGTTTAATGCCGATGGCTTGGCGCTGAAAAGGCACAGAGCGGGTAATACCAAGTCGCCGGCGGAGTTGGCGCGGCTCAAGGCGATAGCCTAAATCATAAACAGGAAATAAAAGTTACCTATGGGTACATCAACAAGCTTAATTTACCGGATTTTCGAAGGGCCTGCTGCGATCTCCAGGGAATCGCGGCCACTGTATATGCAGTTGCAAAAGCGTATCCGTGAAGCGGTCGCAGAAGGGGTGCTTAAGTCTGGGGATACTATCCCACCGGAGCGTGAAATCGCAGCCGAGTTGAATGTGTCCAGGGTAACAGTGCGTCGCGCTATTGATGACCTGGTGAAAGAGGGGCTGTTTACTCAGCGCCAGGGTGCCGGTACTTTTGTTACTGACCGTATTCAACAGCCGTTAAACTACTTAAAAAGCTACACTGAAGTCATGGCTGAACGCGGCCAAGTTGCAGGCTCTAAATGGCTGGACAGGTCTTTAGGACTGGCCACAGAGGAAGAGCAAAAAGCGCTAAAGTTGACAGAAATTGACGAAGTAGTACGGCTCTATCGCCTGCGTACCGCTGATGGTCAGCCAATGGCACTAGAGCTTGCATCACTGCCTCGAAAATTCCTGGATAACCCGTTCGCTATCTCTGCCTCACTTTATCAGACACTGGCAGGAAATGGCTTTCGTCCGGTGAAAGCGCTGCAGAAAATACGCGCAACGTCGATAGATGCTAAAAGAGCGGAGCTGTTAAATATCGAGGTCAACAGCGCTGTTTTATACATCGAGCGCTTAGGGCTATTGAAAGATGGCACTCCAATGGAATTCACTCGCTCGTATTTTCCCGGTGACTGCTACGATTTTGTGGCCGAGATACGTAACCCTGGATCAGAGGATGAATAACTTTTGCCACTAGCCACTGGATAGTGGTCTGAATACCCCTTTATTGTCCGAGTTGTTTAATAGCAATGGCGGGCACTCCCGCTGCCATAGTATTGGCGGCTATGTCCCGGTTGACGACTGCCCCCGCTGCAATCACTGAATTCTCTCCTATCGTCACTCCTGCAAGAATCTGTGCTCCCATGCCGATCCAGACATTGTCTGCAATGGTAATTGCCTTTGCAGTGGCAAAACCCTGAGCTCGAAGTTGCCCTGACAGAGGGTGGGTGGAAGTACTTATATTGACCATGGGCCCGAGCATCACATTGTCGCCAATGGTCACAGCTGCTGCGTCGAGAATGGTACAGTGATGATTGGCGTAAAAGTTTTTGCCCAGTTGAATATTGTATCCATAATCACAGTGAAAATTCGCTTCAATAACGGCTTTGCTAGAGTTGCCTAACAGCTTACTTAATATTTGCTGTCTCTTACCTTTTTGGTCAGGATGGCTGTGGTTATACTCATAGCAGAGCGCTTTGGCCCGCTTGCGTTGATTAGAGAGTTCTCTGCACAGTGGCTGGTACAGCTGGCCACTGGACATCTTTTGCTGTTGCTCATGCACGTTGTTGGTCCTGTCATTTGTTTTGAGTTTCAAGCACTGAGCTATTCTAAAGCTTTTTTATGCAGATGCTGCATCGCTTTAGGGTAATTTGCAATATTACTTATCGGCGGATTCAGGCATGCTTAATACTTGCTAATATGTGCTGGCACTGACTTGGGCCATTAAAGGTTGTGTTTAGTGACAGAAGCTATAAAGTGAGTTCGCACACAGTTTCGTTGGCCGAGAGTAACTGCTAGAGTGGTATATGTATGTGCTGCAGTGCGCCTAAACAGATAGCTAAGTTTACATTTTAATACAAAGGTTTTTGAATGACGATTTGGGTGGACGCAGATGCATGTCCAAGTGTAATTAAAGAAATCTTAATTCGCAGCGCGCAACGCAGTAAAATCTCTTTATGTTTTGTGGCAAATCAATACATAAATGTGCCAAATGCGGATAATATAAAGTCAATTCGGGTCTCGGCGGGTTTTGATGTGGCCGATGATGAGATTGTTAGACGCTGTGTTGAAAAAGATCTGGTGATCACCAGTGATATACCTCTGGCAGCAGAAGTAATTGAAAAAGGTGCGCTGGTATTGAGTTCTCGTGGTGAAGTACTGGACAGTGACAACATCAAGGCCAGGCTCAATATGCGCGATTTTTTAGAGACGCTGCGCAGCAGTGGTATTCAATCGGGCGGTCCGGCAAAAATGTCGCAGCAAGATCGTCAGCAATTCGCCAATAAATTAGATAAATATTTAAGCGATTGGGCCAAAGCTAAGGCCAGCCAGTAACAGCTCTGCACAATGCCGGTATGGCCCGGGTTGTGGTTAAGTAAAAAGTGAAGGTAAAAATGTCGGATACAAAGTTGGTAGACCAGTTTGGGCGCACTATAACTTACGTGCGTATGTCGGTAACTGATCGATGTGATTTTCGCTGTGTCTATTGTATGGATGAAAAAATGACATTTTTGCCTCGCGAGCAAGTCATGTCGCTGGAGGAAATTCAGTTGATAGCCCGCGCTTTCACTGAGTTGGGCGTTGACAAGATTCGTCTGACCGGAGGTGAACCACTGGTACGGCGCGATGTTTTATCTCTGTTTGATGGTATTGGTGCACTGCCTGGGTTGAAGAATTTTTGTCTGACGACTAACGGCTCTCAGTTGACAAAATATGCTGCGGATTTAAAGAAATCCGGAGTCAATCGCATTAACGTGTCACTGGACAGTTTAGACCCAGTGTTGTTTAAAGAGATGACCCGCATCGGGAAAATTGAGCAAGTTTTCGCGGGCATTGACGCGGCGATTGCGGCTGGTATCGAGAATATCAAGCTTAATGCGGTGGTGATGAAAGGGCGTAATGATCAAGAGGTATTAGACTTAGTCGATTACGTCAGAGAAAAGGGCATTGATATCTCATTTATTGAAGAGATGCCACTGGGGGCAATTAGCTCCCATGATCGCGCAGAAACGTATCACTCCAGTGACGATATCTTAGAAAGCATACAGGCGCAGTATCCACTAATACGCTCGACCTTAAATACCGGCGGCCCGTCTGTGTATTGGACAATGGCAGACAGCCCCAGCAAAATTGGTTTTATCTCCCCGCACAGCCATAATTTTTGTGGCGATTGTAATCGCGTGAGGGTGACAGTAGAAGGTAAGTTGCTGCTTTGTTTGGGTAACGAGAATGCTGTCGATCTTAAACAGATAGTGCGTGATAATGATGGCGATATCGACATTCTTAAGCAGCACTTAATCGCAGCTATGGGCAACAAACCTAAGGAGCACCAATTCACTGTGGGTGGAGAGGTGCAAGTGGTGCGTTTTATGAATATGACAGGTGGCTAACAGTGCAGCGCATGTGGGTATCTATTAATGCCGGTTATTAGAATTGAAGCATTTACTTTTGAGTACAATGAGCTGCAAGACCGTATTCGGCTGACAGGAAATTTGTATGCTGAAGCGCAAGAGATCAGTTTTTGGTTTACTAGAAGATTGGCGTTGCGGTTGTTAGACGCCGCCGTCGAATTGGTAAAAAAAACCTCGCCGAGTATCGTCACTTTGCCTGAAGAGCACCAGTCGGCGATGGCGCTGTTTGAGCATCAAAGTGCACAGTTAGACACCGATAATATTACCGAGTCACCGCTTCAGACTAAAGAAGGTGGTGATCGCAGTAACAGCGACGCTGAACCGAAAATTTTGCGACGCTTAGATATTAGCTGTAAAGATCAGACTTATCAATTGAGCTTTTTTCTCAGCGGATCAGGGGAGGCAGTGGCTGTGAGTAAATTGAGTTATAGTCAGTTACATCAGTTGTTATCACTTATTCATCGGGGGGCGCTAGCCTTGGACTGGGGGGTTGAAAACAGTCTGTTTGCCAGCGCTCGCGAGACACCTATCACACTGCAGTAATTTATCAGTTACTCTTTTGTTTCAAACATAAAAGTTACAGGGCCGTCATTGCTCAAACTCACTTGCATGTCCGCGCCAAACTCCCCGCTGGCAATATGGCTGTGGATGCTTTTGGCTTTGGTAATGAAGTCGTTATAGATTAGCTCTCCATGCTCTGGGCTAGCACCAGAAGAAAAGCCGGGCCGAGACCCTTTATTAGTTTGCGCCACTAAAGTGAATTGCGAGACGATTAATAAGCCGCCACCTGTGTCAATGAGGCTTAAATTCATTTTTCCAGCAGTGTCTGAAAATATCCGATAATTTAGTATCTTCTTCAACATTTTATCCACACCCGCTGGAGTGTCGGTTTTTTCTACCCCCAACAGTAATAGGATGCCGTTATCGATGGCGCCGATACAGTCGCCCGCTACTTCCACTTTTGCTTCGGTGACTCTTTGAATTAATGCTTTCATCTGATGATTGTTCGCTTGTGGTTTTGATTTGAGCGGCAATCATAGCGAATTCGCTCGGGCTTAAACAAGCTGTGCACAGTGAAAAATGCAAGGTTTTTCCAGCCAATGTTAAGGAATGATTTAAACCTGGCCCGGCATAGGTTAAAATACGCAGCCTTTTTTCGTGTCAGACACCAGAGATCGTATTGTTGCATAATAGAGCCTTATCTATTAGCCAGTAATAGCAGCGTAAAAGGGCAAGCAGTTTCCTTTTTTAAATGAGTCTAGTAAAGAGCCTATAATGGAAGTTAATCCAATAATCTTGAATTTGAAAGATATCGAAGCGCGCACTAAGTTGCTGTATCGGTATTTAGATTATGCAGAAAAGAAAGATCGCCTTGAAGAAGTGACGCGCGAATTAGAATCTGCAGAAGTGTGGAACGATCCGGAAAATGCCCAAAAGCTAGGTAAAGAGCGCTCATCGCTGGAAAATACAGTCACTACTTTAGAGCAGCTGATGGCAGGTGTGGAAGATGGTCGTGAGCTGCTGGAAATGGCAGTTGAGGAAGATGATCAGGATTCAGTGGATGAAGTTGAAACTGAAATTGTCGCGCTGTTAAAAAGATTGGAAGCACTGGAGTTTCGGCGCATGTTTTCAGGCTCGGCAGACGCCAACAATGCCTTTTTAGACATTCAGTCTGGTTCCGGTGGTACAGAAGCGCAAGATTGGGCGGAGATGGTGTTGCGGATGTTTCTGCGCTGGGGCGAGAGTAAAGGCTTTAAAGTCGAATTGTTAGAAGTATCTCCAGGAGATGTCGCCGGGATTAAAAGTGCCTCGATACGCTACGAAGGTGAATACGCTTTTGGTTGGCTGCGCACTGAGACGGGTGTGCATCGTCTGGTTCGCAAGTCGCCATTTGACTCCAGCGGTCGCAGGCATACGTCGTTTTGCTCAGTGTTTGTCTCTCCAGAAATTGATGACAATATTGAAATAGATATTAACCCTGCCGATCTGCGCGTCGATGTCTATAGAGCATCGGGTGCTGGTGGACAGCACGTTAACACGACTGAATCTGCTGTGCGTATTACCCACGGTCCCTCCGGGATAGTAGTGCAAAGCCAGGCGCAGCGCTCACAGCACCAAAATAAAGATACTTGTATGAAGCAGCTAAGAGCTAAATTGTACGAGATGGAAATGCTCAAAAGATCTTCTGCGGCACAAGATGTTGAAGATACTAAGGCAGATATTGGCTGGGGAAGTCAGATCCGCTCTTATGTATTAGACGATCAGCGGATTAAAGATTTACGTACCAACACTCAGACGTCCAACTGCGACAAAGTGTTGGATGGCGATTTAGATCAATTTATCGTGGCCAGCTTAAAAGCTGGGCTATAAAAACTACAGGCTTAAAAAATGTCAGATATTAATGAACAGCAGGATGAAAACCGTTTAATCGCAGAGCGTCGGGCAAAGTTAGATGTACTTAAGGCCAATGGTGGAGCTTACCCGAATAAATTCAGACGTGATAGTTACGCGCAAGACTTGTTCGAAGAGCACGGTGATAAAACCAAGGAAGAGCTCGAGCAGTTAGCGCTTACTGTCAGTATCGGTGGTCGTGTGATGCTTAATCGCGGTGCCTTTGGTGTTATTCAGGACATGACAGGTCGTATTCAGTTTTATGTTAATAAAGCGGCGCGTCCTTTTGCTAAATCCTTAGATTTAGGCGATATCATCGGTGTAACGGGCATTTTACATAAGTCGGGTAAAGGTGATCTTTACGTGGACTTGGGTGAGTACCAGCTACTGACCAAGAGCTTGCGTCCGCTGCCAGACAAGCATAAAGGCTTACAAGATACTGAAATGCGTTACCGTCAACGCTATGTTGACCTGATTACTAACGAAGAGTCTCGTAGGGTATTTACTATTCGCTCTAAAATGGTAGCGGGAATTCGTGACTTTTTGGTTGAGCGTCGTTTTGTAGAAGTGGAGACGCCAATGCTACAAGTAATTCCAGGTGGTGCGACAGCAAGACCTTTTATTACCCATCACAACGCATTGGGGCGCGACATGTTTCTGCGTATTGCACCTGAGCTGTATTTAAAGCGCTTAGTCGTCGGTGGAATAGAACGTGTCTTCGAAATTAACCGCAGCTACCGCAATGAAGGTCTTTCGACGCGTCATAATCCTGAATTTACAATGCTAGAATTCTACCAGGCGTACGCTGATTACAATGACTTGATGGATCTGACTGAAGAGTTGATGCGCAAGTTGGCGACGGACGTATTAGGTAGTACCACTATTAGTTACCAGGGTGGCGAATACGACTTATCTAAGCCGTTTACTCGCATCAGTGTGTTCGACTCAATCCTTGCATACAACCCTGACCTAACGGCTGCGGATATCGATAACGAAGAGTCGGCAAGAGCGGTGGCAAAAGCGTTACACATTCCACTTAAGGATGGTTACGGTCTAGGTAAAGTACAGATCGAAATATTTGAAAAGACGGTTGAAGATAAGCTTGATAGTCCAACATTTATTACCCAATATCCGGCTGAAGTTTCTCCACTAGCACGTCGTAACGATGACAATCCATTCATCACTGATAGATTCGAGTTCTTTGTTGGTGGTCGTGAAGTGGCTAACGGTTTCTCTGAGCTTAACGACTCAGAAGATCAAGCGCAGCGCTTTAAAGATCAAGTTGCGGAGATGGAAGCGGGTGATGATGAAGCTATGCATTACGATGAAGATTACATTAATGCCCTGGAATACGGTATGCCGCCTAATGTTCTTTGCTGATTGTGATTCTATCCGCGATGTTATTTTATTCCCAGCGATGCGTCCTAAAATTTGAGCTTAGAATAGCGTCAATAGTTCTTTTAAAAGCGGTTTTACACAAACAGTGTAAAGCCGCTTTTTTTTGTCCTACAAAGTATCTGAATAAAATCATCATTTTTCTAAGTCAGCGGTCTGTAGCTGCCTGCTTTTCAGTCTGCGCATGCCGTGCTTTTATTAATCAAAGTGTTAGCAAAAAAACATTAATATTTTTACCTTTTGGTCTAATTTTGCTTTCTCTAAGGATCGCATATTGTCGCTCAAAAGCAGCAACTTAGGTGCTATTAGCATAGACAGAAGCAGCTGTATGCTATAGAATGCCGCCGTTTGCCTCAGCTCTGGCAGCAATACAAAATACAGTAATAAAAAAGCGAGAATGTTTTTTCTAAAACACTCGCTTTTTTTGCACATACGCCATCAAAAATTAAAGACCAGCCATATTGGCTCTTGAAGACGGGAGTGTTTTCAATGGGATCGCTATTGGTGCGAATGGGACATCTACCGGTGAAGTTGTTTTTAACACATCGATGACTGGGTACCAGGAGATCTTGACGGATCCATCTTATAGCCGTCAAATAGTGACGCTAACTTATCCGCACATTGGTAATGTTGGAACTAACGATGAAGATCGAGAGTCCGACAGCACTTCAGTGGCCGGGCTAGTGATTCGAGACTTGCCACTGACGGCGAGTAGTTTTCGCAATGAAAAACCACTCGATGAATATTTGTTGGAAAACAACGTAGTCGCTATTGCGGACATAGATACCCGCAAACTCACACGTATCCTGCGAGAAAAGGGGTCTTTAAGTGGGTGTGTCATCGCCGCCGATAGCTCAGAGCAGATAGATGCAGAGGCAGCAGTTGCTCAGGCAAAAGCATTTGCTGGTCTTAAAGGTTTAGATTTAGCTAAAGAAGTCACTACTGATAAAATATACCAGTGGCGATCTTCAACTTGGCAGTTGGGTCAGGGGGCGCTGGAGCGTCCAGATTCAGAGCTCGTACATCACGTAGTCGCTTACGATTTTGGCGCCAAGCACAATATATTGCGCATGTTAGTAGAGCGCGGCTGTAAACTGACAGTTGTCCCGGCGACTACTCCCGCCAGTGAAGTGCTGGCAATGAACCCAGACGGTGTGTTTTTGTCCAATGGTCCGGGTGATCCGGAGCCGTGCGATTATGCAATCGCGGCAATCCAGGAAATACTGGCGACTAAAACGCCGATCTTTGGTATCTGCCTCGGGCATCAGTTGTTGGCTCTGGCCAGCGGTGCTAAAACTATCAAGATGAAGTTTGGTCATCACGGTGCCAACCATCCGGTTAAAGATCTGGCAAGTGACAAAGTGATGATCACTAGTCAGAATCATGGCTTTGCCGTTGATGAAGCTTCATTACCCGATAACATGCGGGCGACTCATAGATCTCTATTTGATCAGTCGCTGCAAGGGATTGAGCGCACTGATACAGTGGCCTTTAGTTTTCAGGGTCACCCTGAGGCGAGTCCAGGTCCTAGAGACGTAGCACCTTTATTTGATCGCTTTATCCGCGAGATAGAACAGAGTAAAAAATAAAGGTTGAAGACCCCGATGCTAAAGCTCTCAAATTGTTAGAGAGCTTTTCGACAGACAACAGATTTAGCGGTTACTACTATGGCAAAACGTACGGATTTAAAAAGCATACTTATCTTAGGTGCTGGCCCAATTATTATTGGTCAGGCCTGTGAATTTGACTACTCGGGTGCCCAAGCTTGTAAGGCGCTGCGCGAAGAGGGTTATCGGGTTATTTTGGTTAACTCCAACCCTGCGACCATTATGACCGACCCGGGAATGGCTGACTCTACTTACATTGAACCGGTAAAGTGGAAAACAGTCGCTAAAATCATCGAAAATGAACGTCCAGATGCGATCTTGCCTACCATGGGTGGCCAGACGGCTCTCAACTGCGCCTTAGATTTGGAGCGTGAGGGAGTGCTGGAGAAATTCGGTGTTGAGATGATAGGTGCTGATGCCGATGCCATAGATAAAGCTGAAGACCGCAGTCGCTTTGATAAAGCGATGAAAAAGATTGGTCTGGAGTGTCCGCGTGCCGATGTCGCTCACAACATGGAAGAGGCGCTTAAGGTTCTGGATATGGTCGGTTTTCCGGCAATTATCCGCCCGTCATTCACTATGGGTGGCTCCGGCGGCGGTATCGCTTACAACCGTGAAGAGTTTGAGGAGATTTGTCAGCGTGGTCTGGATTTGTCACCGACCACAGAAATTTTAATCGATGAGTCGTTAATCGGTTGGAAAGAATACGAGATGGAAGTGGTTCGCGACAAAAATGATAACTGTATCATTATTTGTGCGATCGAAAACTTCGATGCTATGGGTGTGCACACCGGCGATTCAATCACCGTTGCCCCGGCGCAGACTTTGACTGATAAAGAATACCAGATCATGCGCGACGCCTCTCTGGCAGTGCTGCGTGAAATTGGTGTTGAGACCGGTGGATCAAACGTACAGTTTGGTATTAACCCTAAAGATGGGCGCATGGTTATTATTGAAATGAACCCACGTGTCTCTCGCTCCTCTGCGTTAGCGTCGAAAGCCACCGGTTTTCCGATTGCGAAAATAGCGGCTAAGCTGGCGATTGGCTACACTCTGGATGAGTTGCAAAACGACATTACCGGAGGTCGTACACCGGCGTCTTTTGAGCCCTCTATCGATTATGTAGTGACTAAAATTCCACGCTTTACCTTTGAGAAATTTCCTCAGGCTAATGACCGTTTGACCACTCAGATGAAGTCAGTGGGCGAGGTGATGGCGATAGGTCGCACTTTCCAGGAATCGCTGCAAAAAGCAATGCGCGGTTTGGAAGTGGGGGTGGCAGGGTTTGATACTTTTGTTGACATCGAGCACGAAGATGCGCGCTCTGAAATCGTCAGCGAAATGAAGCAGCCAGGGGCCGATCGTCTCTGGTACTTTGGCGATGCGTTTCGCATGGGTATGTCGGTTGAAGAGCTGTATGCTCTGTCCGGTGTGGATCCATGGTTCCTGGTACAGATCGAAGATTTGATTAAAGACGAGCAGGCGCTGGCCAAAACTGCATTGCACGACTTGAGTGCAGAAAAAATATTCCGCCTCAAGCGCAAAGGTTTTGCCGATGCTCGCCTTGCTAAGCTGTTAGGTGTGCCTGAGAAGACTTTCCGTAAGCAGCGTCAGCGCATGGGTATTCGACCGGTGTATAAGCGCGTAGATACTTGTGCAGCTGAATTTGCCACAGATACCGCCTACATGTATTCCACTTATGAAGAAGAGTGTGAGGCACGACCATCAAGCCGTGACAAGATTATGATATTAGGGGGTGGTCCAAACCGTATCGGTCAGGGAATCGAGTTTGACTACTGTTGTGTGCACGCTGCATTAACAGCGCGTGAGCAAGGATTTGAGACCATTATGGTCAACTGTAATCCCGAGACAGTATCCACCGACTACGATACTTCAGATCGGTTGTTCTTTGAGCCGGTAACTCTGGAAGATGTATTGGAAATCGTGGAAGTAGAGCAGCCTAAAGGGGTGATAGTTCAGTACGGCGGTCAGACGCCGCTAAAATTAGCAGTAGAGCTAGAGCGTGCCGGAGTGCCTATTATAGGTACTGAGCCTGAAGCTATCGATCGCGCTGAAGATAGAGAGCAATTCCAGCAGATGATTCAGCGTTTAGGTCTTAAGCAGCCTGAAAACGCCACTGTGCGCTCTGTTGATGCTGCCGTGACTGAAGCGGCTAAAATTGGCTATCCACTCGTAGTGCGTCCCTCCTACGTATTAGGTGGGCGCGCTATGGAAATCGTCTATAAAGAAGAAGAGTTGCGTCGCTATATGAAAGAGGCGGTGCAGGTCTCCAATGAGGCACCGGTACTGCTGGATTACTTCCTAAACAATGCCATCGAAGTTGATATCGATGCCATCTGTGATGGTGAGCAGGTTGTGATAGGCGCTATCATGCAGCACATAGAGCAGGCCGGGGTTCACTCAGGAGATTCAGCTTGTGCTTTTCCTCCTTATAATTTGCCGCAAGATGTGCAAGATCAAATGCGCGAGCAAGTTAAAAAAATGGCGCTCGAGCTGGGTGTGGTTGGTTTGATGAATACTCAGTTGGCCTACCAGGACGGCGAGATTTACGTGATCGAAGTCAATCCACGTGCCTCACGTACTGTGCCTTTTGTCTCTAAGTGTATTGGCCACTCGCTGGCGAGTATTGCCACTCGTGTGATGTTGGGGCAGTCTCTGCAGCAGATCGGTTTTACTGAGGAGATTGTTCCCGAATTGATGCATGTTAAAGAAGCGGTTTTCCCGTTTAACAAGTTTCAGGGAGTCGATCCAGTACTGTCACCGGAAATGAAATCAACCGGCGAAGTAATGGGTTCGGGCGATAGTTTTGGTGAGGCCTTTATGAAGGCGACGATAGGAGCAGGTGACGTTTTACCTGTCCCTGGTAAAGCTTTTATCTCGGTGCGCAATATGGATAAAACGGGTGTGCTGGATGTCGCTAAATCGTTAGTCGAGAAGGGTTATGTGCTCTGTGCCACTGAAGGGACAGCAAAGGCGTTAGCCGATAGTGGTTTTAGCGTCGAGCGGGTCAACAAGGTGATGGAGGGAAGGCCGAATATTGTTGACATGATTAAGAATGATGAAATAAGCTACGTGGTCAATACTACTGAAGGGCGCCAATCTACGACAGACTCGGCGGAAATTCGCCGCAGTGCGCTGCAGCATAAAGTGCCCTACACTACTACTGTAGCTGGAGCGCAGGCCATTGTAATGGCGCTGACATACGGCGAAGAGCAAGTAGTGCGTCGCTTACAAGATATGCATTAAAAGAGCGTTGAGGCCAGGGCTTTAGTATAAGTCTTGGTTATAATTTTTGTATAACGGTGGGCGTGAGCTCGCCGTTTTTTATTAAGGGAGTTAAAAATGAGTCGTGTGCCAATGACAGTCGCGGGCGAGACACTGCTTCGTGAAGAGTTAGATTATTTAAAATCAGAAAAACGACCGAGAATTATTAAAGATATCGCCACTGCCAGAGAGCACGGTGATCTTAAAGAGAATGCGGAATACCACGCGGCGCGTGAAGAGCAGAGCTTTGCCGAAGGCCGGATTCAAGAGTTAGAGAGTAAGCTGTCAAACGCACAGGTAATAGATGTTACCGAGATTCCTTACAGCGGTAAGGTTATCTTCGGTACTACAGTGCATATGATCAACTGCGACACTGATGAAGAAGTATGTTACAAAATAGTCGGTGATGATGAAGCGGATATTAAGAAGTTGAAAATATCAGTGAACTCACCTATTGCCCGGGGATTAATTGGCAAGCTTGAAGGTGAAGTGGCCAGTATTCAAACGCCCAAGGGCATTGTCGAGTTCGAAGTAGATAAAGTAGAGCATTTATAGCAGATAATTAAATGCAGCTAGTGATCTAGCTGCATTTAATTACAGTGACAGTTGTATAGCGTTGCTAGACAAACTGCTAATTACTGGCCAGTGGCTCGTAAAATGTTTGAGAGCTTAGGGTTTGCTTCAAGAGAGGGGCGGTACATAAGTACAATGTGGCCGACTTCTTGAACAATCTCTGCTTCTACGACATTACACAGCTCGCGAATCAATTGCTTTTTAGTGTCGCGATCGGCAATTGAAAACTTAACTTTGATCAGTTCGTGGTCTTCTAATGCTCTGTCAACTTCAAGCTGTAGGTTTTCAGTCAGGCCCTTGCCCGCCACTGTGACTAAAGGGTTAAGTTTATGCCCTAAAGTGCGAAAGTGCTTTCTTTGCTCTGAGGTGATGCTCATCTTGTAAAAATACCTTGGTTTGCTGTTGCGTGGGCTATAGTGCCCTATAATGAAGATCGAGTATTATTGGAGTAGTGATCAAGGCGCTATTCTAGCATTTTTTTTCCCTTGAGTAAGTGTTAGCTGAAGTTAGGCAACAAAGTAATTGAGAATATATTTTGGCAAAATCAAAAAGTAGTGGCCGCTGGTTACAAGAGCATCTATCCGACCCTTATGTAAAAATGGCAAAGGAGCAGGGTTATAGATCTAGGGCTAGTTTTAAGTTGTTGGAATTGCAGGAAAAAGATAAGATAATTCGTCATGGGATGACAGTGGTTGACTTAGGGGCTGCGCCAGGAGGTTGGTCACAAGTGGCGGCTGATCTGGTCGGTGATCAGGGGCGGGTTGTCTCCTCTGATATATTGCCGATGGATTCGATGGCCGGGGTTGAGTTTGTCCAGGGTGACTTTACTGAAGAAGCTGTGTTGAATGAGATTCTAAATGTAATGGGTGGTGCGGAGGCAGACCTTGTAATTTCAGATATGGCCCCCAATATGAGTGGTAATGGCGCTGTTGATCAACCGGCATCTATGTATTTGGTTGAACTAGCATTAGATATGGCGCGACAAGTTTTGAAACCAAAAGGTGTATTTGTTGCCAAAGTGTTTCAGGGTGAAGGTTTCGATGAATATGTGAAAGAGGTGCGATCGAGTTTTGACAAAGTAATTACTCGTAAGCCCGCTTCATCAAGGCCACGTTCCAGAGAAGTGTATATTTTGGGTCGTGGTTTTAAAGGCTGAAAAACTGATAGAACAGAGAGTTTATCAGTTTAAGTTAGTTGGCATAGGGCGATCAATTGTCCTGAATTTTTAAATGTTATGAATGTATAGGGGTTTTCTCTTGAACGAAATGGCAAAGAATTTGGTTCTTTGGTTAGTTATTGCGGCTGTGCTGTTGACGGTATTTAATAACTTTAACACTGAAACAGAATCCAAAGGTTTAAATTATTCTGAATTTGTCTCCGAGGTCCAAGACGGCCGAGTGGCTCAAGTGCTTATCGATGGTTATACCATTCAGGGAATTCGCAGAAATGGCGAGCGCTTCGAAACGGTGCGTCCGGCTCTACAAGATCCTGATCTGGTCAATGATTTAATCGCCGCAAACGTTGTTATTGAAGGTAAGCGACCAGAGCAGCAAAGTGTCTGGACTCAGCTGTTGGTGGCCTCTTTCCCTATACTTATTATAATCGCCATCTTTATGTTTTTTATGCGTCAAATGCAGGGCGGTGGAGGCAAGGGCGGACCTATGTCCTTTGGTAAGTCTAAAGCGCGGATGATGAGTGAAGATCAAATAAAAACCACCTTTGCCGATGTGGCTGGGGTTGAGGAAGCTAAGGAAGAAGTGGCCGAGCTGGTCGATTATCTGCGTGATCCAGGTAAGTTTCAGAAGCTTGGTGGGCGTATTCCGCGCGGTATTTTGATGTCCGGTGATCCAGGCACAGGTAAAACACTGTTAGCCAAAGCCATCGCCGGAGAAGCAAAGGTGCCTTTCTTTACAATATCCGGTTCAGATTTTGTAGAAATGTTTGTTGGTGTCGGTGCTTCGAGAGTGCGTGATATGTTCGATCAGGCCAAAAAACACGCGCCATGTATTATCTTTATCGATGAGATCGATGCGGTAGGTCGTCACCGTGGGGTAGGTATGGGCGGCGGTAATGATGAGCGTGAACAGACATTGAACGCCCTGTTAGTTGAAATGGATGGCTTTGAAGGCACTGACGGCGTTATCGTCATAGCTGCAACTAACCGTCCAGATGTATTAGATCCAGCGCTACTGCGCCCTGGGCGTTTTGACCGTCAGGTGCATGTAGGGTTGCCTGATGTTCGTGGTCGCGAACAAATATTGAAAGTGCATATGCGCAAAGTGCCTATTGGTGATAATGTGCGCCCCGATCTGATCGCTCGTGGAACTCCAGGTTTTTCCGGTGCAGACTTGGCTAACTTGGTTAATGAAGCCTCACTTTTTGCCGCTAAATCATCTCTGCGTACAGTGAATATGGAGCAGTTCGAAAAAGCCAAAGATAAGATCATGATGGGTGCAGAGCGCAAGTCCATGGTGATGTCTGAAGCAGAGCGATTAAATACCGCCTACCATGAGTCCGGGCATGCGATCGTCGGTCGATTAATGCCGGGTCATGACCCAGTCTATAAAATTTCTATCATTCCTCGTGGGCGAGCACTAGGTGTCACTATGTTTTTGCCAGTGGAAGATAGATACAGCCATTCTAAAGAGATGATTTTGTCGAATATCTGCTCACTCTACGGTGGTCGTATTGCCGAGGAAATGACGCTAGGTAAAGGCGGTGTAACCACTGGTGCTTCAAACGATATTCAGCGTGCTACTAGTATGGCGCGTAATATGGTAAGCAAGTGGGGTTTGTCCGATGCGTTGGGTCCGATTTTGTACGATGATGAAGAAGCCGGGCCATTTGGTGGTGGATACGGTCAAGGTGCCAAGCCGATGGCGCAGAGTACACTGCAGCAGATAGATCAAGAAGTACGCAAAATTATTGACGAATCTTACCAGCGCGCTTATAAGGTCTTAGAAGACAACAGAGATATTCTGGAGTCAATGACTCAGGCGCTAATGAAGTACGAGACCGTTAGCAGTGATCAGATTGATCAGCTGATGGCGCGAGAGCCTGTCAGTGATCCAGATGGTTGGAACATTGAAACGCCTGCTGCGACTAGCTCTGATGATAAAGTAGTACCTATCAATGCAAAAGCAGATCAGGATCAGCAAGATATTGCTGATGATCTGGATCTTTCGGCAAATGCTGGCAGTGATGAGAACATTGACGGGAACTCAGAAAGTAAAGATATTGATCCTGATGATAAGCCTGACTCTGATCAGCCGGATCCAGATGATGCACCTAAAAGCTCTAGCTAGTATCTTTGTTTAGTAACTAGCTTAGCTAATAAAGCCAGCGTTGATTTTTCTCGCTGGCTTTTTTGTTTAAAGTTTTTAAAAGATTAGTAGTGAGTCGGTTTTATCAGACTGGACCGGACTAGTTGGATGCTGTCGGGTTAGATATATAAATAGCGTATGTACTTTGTTTAAGCTTAATAGGTGGGGTAGTGGCAATACTTAAATGTGCAAGTCGAAATTTAGATCTGTCGACGACCCAAGTGATGGGGATTTTGAACGTGACTCCAGACTCGTTTTCCGATGGTGGTAGTCTGTTTGTAAAGGAGCAGTTGTCCACGGATGCGTTACTGAGTGCAGCGACTGAGATGGTGGAGCAGGGGGCGTCAATCCTGGATATAGGGGGGGAGTCTACTAGGCCAAATGCTCAGCTTGTCACCGAGCAGCAAGAGATGGATCGTGTGTTGCCGGCGCTTGAGTTGCTGGTAAAGAATCTCGATGTGGTGGTTTCAATTGATAGTAGTAATGCAGCTTTGATGACAGAGGCTGCAAAGCTTGGCGCAGGTATGCTAAATGATGTCAGAGCTCTGGAGCGCCAAGGGGCTTTAGCTGCTGCAGCAGCTACCGGTCTGCCTGTCTGTCTTATGCACATGCAGGGAACCCCGCAGACAATGCAGCAGGCACCAGCCTATCAAAGTGTGAAAGCTGAAGTGATGGAATATCTGTCTGCCAGGGCGCAGTTGTGTGAGCAGGCGGGGATAGAGGCCGAGAAAATTATATTAGATCCAGGTTTTGGCTTTGGTAAAACGCTTGAACAAAATTTGCAGCTACTACAGCATACCCCGGCATTTGTCGCCAGTGGCTATCCAGTACTGATAGGTACCTCGAGAAAAAGTATGTTTGGGCAGTTGTTGGCTAGAGATGTAGGTGATAGATTAGCGGCTGGATTGGCCAGTGTCGCATATGCGGTAATGCATGGGGCGGCGATTGTCAGAGTACATGACGTAAAAGAAACAGTTGATGTAGTCAGAGTGATTGAAGCGGTAAAGGGACAAGGTGAGTAGATGACTAAGAAGTATTTTGGCACGGATGGAATCAGAGGCCGCGTAGGTCAGTACCCTATTACACCAGATTTCATGTTGAAACTGGGCTGGGCTGCCGGTAAAGTTTTTGCCCGCGAGGGAAGCAGTAAAATTCTGATCGGTAAAGACACGCGTATCTCGGGTTATATGTTCGAATCTGCACTCGAGGCAGGTCTGAGTGCGGCGGGGGTTGATGTGCTGTTGACGGGGCCAATGCCGACTCCGGCAATTGCCTATTTGACTCGTACTTTTCAAGCGGACGCTGGAATCGTTATCTCAGCTTCGCATAATGCCTTTGGCGATAATGGTATTAAGTTTTTCAGTGCACTGGGCACCAAGCTCGATGATAAGATTGAGCATGCCATAGAAGCGCAAATGGATCTGGCCATGACCACTGTAGATTCATCGGCACTGGGTAAGGCGAAAAGAATTGATGACGCTCCAGGGCGCTATATAGAATTTTGTAAGGCTTCAGTACCAGCGGGGTTCAGTCTGCGTGGTATGAAAATCGTATTGGACTGTGCTAACGGTGCCACATATCACGTCTCACCGGGTGTGTTGTCTGAGCTCGGGGCACATGTGATACAGATAGCCTCAGCCCCTGATGGGGTAAACATTAACGAAAAGTGTGGTGCAACTGATACCCGAAGTTTGCAAAAGGTAGTTGTCGCAGAGCAGGCTGATTTGGGGATTGCGCTGGACGGAGATGGTGATCGGGTGATCATGGTTGATCATCAGGGCGAAGTGGTTGATGGTGACGAGATTATGATGATCATCGCTAGCTATCTGCGCGATAAAGATGAGCTTAACGGCGGAATAGTAGGGACGCTGATGACCAATTTTGGTTTGGAGCAAGCCTGTAAGCGGCTTAATATTCCATTCGTCAGGGCAAATGTAGGTGACCGGTATGTAATGGAGCAGTTGGCGGATCGCGACTGGTTGGTAGGTGGTGAGAGCTCAGGGCACGTGATCTGCAAGCACTTGACTAGTACTGGTGATGGTACCATTGCCGCATTGCAAGTCTTAGTGGCGATGGCAGAAACGGGGCAGGCCCTGTCGCAACTAAAGAAAGTCATGCAAAAGCTACCGCAAAAAATGATCAATATTAAGTTGGCAAAAAAAGTCGATTTTTCTAAAAGCGATGAAATACGCGAGGCGGTAGAACACTCTGAAGCATTGTTGGCGGACAAAGGTAGGGTATTATTGCGCGCCTCTGGAACCGAGCCGCTTGTCAGAGTGATGGTCGAAGGGGAAAACCTTGACCAAGTAGAGACTATCTGCGAAGAACTGGCAAAAAATGTAGAAACTGTGCTGGAATCACTTGTTTGTTAAAAGCAAATTAGTTAGTATTTGCGCCTCGTTTTTAAGGATCTGATATGCGTAATCCAATCGTTGCTGGAAACTGGAAAATGAATGGCAGTGCTAGCTTTGCAGCCAAGATGAGTCAGCAGGTAAATGTGTTTGCAGCTGGTCTCAATGTGGAAGTAGTGCTTAGCCCGCCCTCGGTATATCTGTCGCAAGTTCAACAAGCGGCAGAAAGTTACAGCACAGCAGCGCAAAATGTGCATTTTGCAGCATCTGGTGCTTTTACCGGTGAAATGTCTGTATCAATGTTACAAGACCTTGGTTGTGAATATGTCTTAGTCGGACATTCGGAACGGCGTGAAATGTTTGCAGAAAACGAACAGTTTGTCGCTAAGAAAGTTGCCGCGGTAGTAGGCGCTTCATTGCAGCCTATTCTCTGTATAGGTGAGACATTAGAGCAGCGTCACAGTGGTCAAGCATTTGACGTGGTAAAACAGCAGTTACTGAGCGCGATTTCAGGGCTAGAGCTAACGGCTGGTCAGCTCGTGATTGCCTATGAACCGATATGGGCGATAGGAACAGGCGAGACCGCTACACCCGAGCAGGCGCAGGAAATACATAGTTATATCCGCGGTGTTCTTGCTGAGCAGGTTTCTGCAGAGATGGCAGATAAAACGCGTATATTATACGGCGGCAGTGTTAATGCAGAAACAGCATCACAGTTGTTCTCGCAGCCGGATATAGATGGTGGCCTGGTAGGCGGGGCATCTTTAAAAATTGAAGATTTCAAAAACATTTGCAGCGCAGCTGCAAATAGATAATTAGGCGGTAATGTAGTGGAATCAATTATTCTCGCTGTACACGTATTATTAGCAGCAGCAATAATCGCGTTGGTGATGTTGCAGCAAGGTAAGGGCGCAGAGGCCGGAGCATCTTTTGGTGCCGGTGCATCGCAGACAGTCTTTGGTAGTCAAGGTGCGGGTAGCTTCCTGTCTCGTGCTACTGCGGTCCTAGCTGCAGCGTTATTTGCTACAAGCTTTGCACTGGCATATTTTGCAAAAGAGCAGGCGGGCTATGTCTCTGAAGTGGGCATCCCAAGTCAGGAAATGATTCAGCAATCTCAGCAGAGTACACTTCCAGATTTAAATGAACTGGTTCCTTCAGATTCGGATGCTCCAAGTTCAAACTAGTAGTTTTTTTAGCCCAGGTGGTGAAATTGGTAGACACGCTACCTTGAGGGGGTAGTGGCTTATGGCCGTGCCGGTTCGAGTCCGGCTCTGGGCACCATTGTACGGCGCTGATAATTTACTTGTCTTTAGTGGTGAGTAACATTATAATGCGCACCGAATAAGGCTCTGCAATTACCAAGTGTAGAGTTGAAGTTTTTGATGCGGGGTGGAGCAGCTTGGTAGCTCGTCGGGCTCATAACCCGAAGGTCGTAGGTTCAAATCCTGCCCCCGCTACCATTAACTGCCCCCGCTACCATTAACGAAATTGGAAGTGATATCGTCGGGCTCAGCTCTCTATATGCCCAGCGAAGGTCGTAGGTTTAAATCCTGCTCCCGCTACCAAAATAAGTAAGTAGTTAGTTTTTGACTGCTAATGCTTAGATTGAAAAGTAAGATAAATACTTATTTTTTTATCGTAACAGAATTTTAAGTCTGGTAGTTTTTTTACTAGCAAACGGTAGATTAGGTTTATCGTTTAGAAATAAGGGGTTGTTGAGCTTAATGTATTTGCATAGTTCATTAATCGCCCGTTGTTCCGGCCCCTTTTTAGGGGCTTTTTCGTGATTAGAGGGAA
>MAAB01001331.1_pt1 | contig 29391 bp, 13 predicted proteins | sample 1115991 | NCBI WGS metagenome assembly MAAB01 (sample SAMN04961124, study PRJNA320927) | seawater metagenome | isolation source: sample BD02T18 sea water enriched with oil for 18 days | place: USA:Gulf of Mexico | collected 2013-07-27
AAAAGCGTATGATCAAAAAATGGCGTTAAACAGCCGGATATAACGTAATAACCTGCATTGATAAGTAGAGTAAAATTTACTATTTAAAATTAAAGGTTCGTGTTCAAATTATATCGATTGAGTTTTATTAGTTAAATGTGTGGCAGCGATTATAGCGAGAGTATTAAAGGTATTAGCTGTACAAATAAGGTAAAGCAAGTTAATGGCTAGAACGACTATGTCATTAGATATGGTTGTAGATAGAAAGAGTAAATATAAAGAAGAGAGTTAGCCATGTCACTCTCTTCTTTTTATACTTATTTAGATTTAGGTTTAGATTAAAATTATTAATTAACTATTTTTGTTAATCAATTTTTTACGACTCGAGAATAAAGCGATACCCGCTATCATCATTATGGCAATGGAACTAGGTTCAGGTACTGCTTGTGCAGCTGAGGCTACTGATACAGCATTTGAATTAGAGAAAGTAACATCGTAGACATCAAATGCTCCCCAACTAAAAAAGTCACTAACATCAAAAGTACTTGATCCCTCATTTATTGACTTTAAATTGAAACTTGCAATAACAAAGCTACCGTCAATTGGGGCGAACTCATCCCCCAAAAAATCAAAAGACAAACCAAAGCCCCACTGTGCAACTTCTAGACCTAACCATGGGTCTTGATTATCAAATATGTCTAAACCACTAGAAAGAGAACTTGCTTGGTAGCTGAAAATTGAATTGTCATAATTAAAATCAAAGTCAAAGCTATCTGTTTCATCAAAATTTTGCGCGTTTAAGGTAACGGCTATGCTCTCGCCATTATTAACCGTGGTATCAGTAATATCTATGTTGATAATGCCCGCATTAGCATTAAATGCTAATATAAAAGTCATCAAGGTAATTAATTTCTTCATTGTTTTTCCTATTTATTATTTTACTTTTTTACGTGTTAATTTTTATTGATGAAACCAGCCAAGCTGACTGATTTCATATATTTACCTATTTATTGGACAGGTCGACAACCTTGGATATCAAAATCAACCACTATGGTTGAGTTGCTACTTGCGCCTGTTAGCTCGATATAACTCCAATAATTTTGCTCAGCATCAGCATCGAGGGTTAAATAAATACATGCATGATTATCAGCATCGGTTGATGATAAGTCGTACTTGTTGCTTGATAACTGAACCCAACCGCCGTTGCGATAATAAAGTGCTAAATCATCGCTACCGTGAGCAACAGTAATAGCGACACTTTTATGGTCACCAGCATAACCAAGCGGAAAGGCAAAGGTTTGTCTATCGCCTAAACAGGTAATGCTTTCTGGGGCTAAAGTACTATCTTCAAGCGGTGTTTGCGTTGAACAACTGTTCTGCAGTGGTCCGTAGTTCACGTTTACACCAATGGTGTCAGTTGCTGTCATGCCATCGTTATCGGTAACAGTTAGCACAACATCAAAATATCCAACTTGGTTAAAGGTATGCTTAGGGTTTGCTTTTACACTCGTACTGCCATCACCAAAGTCCCATGAATAGCTAACAATTCGTCCATAACGGTCGTTTGACCCTGCACTTGAATAACTCACCTCAACAAATTGCTCGACACTGTCACTGCCACTTGCCATTGCGGTAGGTGGCTCAGGAGGTGGTGCTATGGTTGAACAGCGATTATAAGAACAGATAGATCTCATTAAACGAACATCTCTAGAATTAACAAAGCCATCGCCATTTAAATCAAAAGAAGCATCTAATGTTTGACCACGCCTTACCGCCATAGAAAATGCACGAATATCTTTAGCATCTACATCGCCATCGCCATCGAAATCTCCAATGGGGGTAACATCCACTTCTGCCGATGTGTTATGGCTTGCACCATTATCATCAGTTACGGTTAGAGAAATTTGATATTGACCAACGGTGTTATATATATAGATAGGATTAGCTAAATTACTGGTATTACCGTCGCCAAACTCCCAAAAATAACTAACAATGTTGCCATCTTCGTCACTAGAGCCTTCACTACTGAAGTGAAGTTCATTGCCGGCAATGGTGGTGTAATCGCCATTGGCTTGAGCAACAGGAAGTTCATTAGGTAAGGAATGGTCGGCGTCGTCACGAATATCGTAATACGCTTTAAAAGTGACTTCACTGTAGGCACCAAAAGGGTCGATCATGACATTAAAAATGCCACCCTCAGTAAATTTACAGCTCTCGAGTGCACCAGGTCCATCCCAAGGACGACAGCTAAATGACTCTATAGACACGGCTTTATTTTGACTAACGTGCAAGTCTGGGTCACCACTTGAACCGGCAACAATCTCAATAACAACTAATTCAGCGGCTGTGGGTACACTAAACTTGTAAGTACGAGGTTCTGCGCCCTTTTCAGAGGATAAACCTATTTCTTCAGTTAAGTAAACTCGAGAACAACCGTCACAAAGCTCAGCATCATTAGGGTTGTAAAGTGTGATACTTACGTCAGTTGTTGTGGTACTGCTTACGCCTTCATTATCGGTAACTGTTAATGAAGCACTGTATTGACCCAGTTGATTGTAAATATATACTGGGTTTGCTTGTATGCTGGTATCACCATTACCAAACTCCCAATAAAAGTCAGTAATACTACCGTCTACATCAACAGATGAGTCACTATTGAAATGGACTTCATGGTCAATCATGGCTTGATAATTAGGGTTTGTATTCGCAAAAGGTGGCTGATTAGCCGTGTCTTTTGTTTCGTAATAAACCTGTAATTCGCCATCCCAATATTCAGCAAATGGTTGGATCAAAATGTTGAAAGTGCCACCTGAACTAAATTCACAATACTCTGCAAGTTTAGCGGCGCTAAATGGTGCACAATCAGCATTTTCAATAGTCACATCTTTATTTTTACTAACATACATATCTGGATCGCCACCATAAGCGCCAGCAAAAACAATAACGACTTTTTCAGCTTGATCCGGAATGGTAAATTGGAATTTTTTGGGTTCAATGCCAGCTGCAGACCACAAACCATCTTGTTTAATAACATGATAACGTTTACTACCAGCCGTTAATAAAGGATCTTCTACCGCTAAAACTTGTAAACTTGCTTGGTTGTATTCACTAAAAGCATGGACCGATGCATAATAGGACTGATCAGATTTAGGTCCTAAAATGCCAATAAATTCAGGCGTGGCTGTAGATAAGAATGAAATATAATCTGCTTGCCAACTGCCACTTGGCAGAAGCGTAGACTCTTTACCAACAGACACGTACATATCAGGATCTTGTGTGTAACCTGAAAGGTAAAATGCCAGTGCAGGCGTACCTTCTGGCGCGTCAATAATAAAAGTATCTATGGCATCTTTTTCAGCAGATAAATTATCGAAACTTGCTATTACGTCGCCACTGGGTCCGTTATCAATACCGGATACGCCATCCCAATAATGCGTAGCGTTTGATGTTAACTCGGTTAAACCCGTCGCGATAAGGTTTGAATTAGACCATAAGGTTGAACGTGCATCACCATGCAGTGCGGCGGTCATTCGCGCAACTTGATCTTGAGTAAACATAGCGTAGTTGCTGGTGTAATGCATGAAATTTTCTGTATTGGTTGGTTGACCAAGGCAGTTCTTAGAATTCTCATACATGTCTGTTGACAGTGACATTTGTGGAGTATCACAACTGCGGTCTCCGGTTAAACCACAAAAAGTTTCATTGGCTATAGAACAACTATCTCCCGAAAACGTATGAGGTAAATTTAACCAGTGACCAAATTCGTGTGTTAATACTGAGCGAAAGTTTTCATCTGTGTTATCGCCCACATACCAACCATTGTAGACAACACGAGAGATATTAGCTTGGCTCATAGAAATTTCAGGATACCAAGCCACACCCGAATTGTTGGTTGAACCATCATCATATAAATCATTCATTATATAAACGTTCATATATTTGAAGTTGTCCCAGGCATCGGCCGCGATCAGCTCGTCTGCACCACTACCGTTACCATAACCCGCTTGCTCATGGTTATATCGAACAATACCTGTTGATACTTTGCCGTCGGGAGATTTTTTCGCTAAGACAAATTCAACATTTAAACTTTCACGTATCTCCTGAAACTGAGGAGCTATTGGACCATCTTGATCATTTGTTCCTTGAAAGTCTTCATTCAATCGTTGCAAGGCATCAATGATTTTTTCATCGGTTAAGCAAGCTTCTGAACTATCGTCGCAAGTAAACTGCTCACCATAAACATGAAATACAACCGGAATATAATAACGTCCAGCGATACCGTTACCGACTGAATCAGCACTTGAACTCAAAAATGATTGGGATTTACTCAGTTTAAAACCAGGAGCCTTTTTATTTTTAGCGTTTGCATGTAACTGTGTTTTCAGCTGATGCTGCAACTTCGACCAATCTTGACCATTATCATCAATATTACACACTTGGTTCGACGGAGCTTGAATCGTTCGAGCAGAATTAAGAAGCCTGACTTTTTTAGTTTTATTGTTGATATTTACTTGTTTACTACTAATTTGTGGGGACTTTTTAACTATTGACTTCTTTGCTGTCTCACTAGCAAGTGTCGTTAATGATGCTGTCAACATCACCAACATAGATAGCTGTATTATTCCTTTATTATTGAAACTCATGTTCCACCCTTTTCTATTATTTTATTATTATCGTTATTAACCTTTTAAAATATTCGCCTAATTTTTATCCATAGCGTTGCTACTTTTATGCCGGTTAATTGCTGATTTTTTCACTGATATTATTTTGTTCAATACTTCCTGTTTTGTATTAATAACCCTGAGAAAGTGCTCAACTTACAAATAATATCAGAATACAATATACGATATACAGTGAATATTGTATATCATATTATAAATAGTATTAAAAAGATTGACGCGGAATAGCGTCGTTCAGCAGGACCATGTTTAGGTGCATTGAAAGATATGTTGCCCGGAGCATGTTAAAAAACAGGGAGTTGTGGGTTTTTCAACCGCTAAAATCGTCTATATCCGCATATGACAATTTTAAGGGAAGATTTTTCGAAATGGTTTAATTTCACCGAACACATTCCTTAGATTTATTTTGTTTAAGGTACTCCTCTAACATCTGCTGAAATCAAGAAATCACAATATAGTGGTAAATTTAAAGCTGCTTTGCTGATGGAGGAAACATTAAGACCTTACGGTACAATAAGATGGTAAAAATTCTCAGAGAAATAAACTGACAGGCTTACCCATCATTTTTCTGATGACAAGTTGTCATATTCATTCGTGGCATAAAAAGAGTCACACTATTGTGCATAAACTTGATTAAGAAATAAAACAGAAGAAAAACAAATTGAGCCAATTAAACGGGTAACTGGCTCATTTATCTAGATCAATGGTAATGAAATGGTGAGTAATTAATATAACTAATCATTCCAATGTTGCTCTATTATTCTTTGAATATGAGGGTAGTTAATATCTGTTTCCCCATAGGCTTGACGTTGCTCAAGCATTTCAGTTTTTAACTTTGCAATGACCTCTTTATATTGAGGATCGTCATAGCGATTGTTAACTTCTTCCGGATCATTTTTAAGGTCATAAAACTCCCAACTTACCGGTGTAGGTGTTTTGGAAGGCACTACCCCATCTTTTCTGCTCCAGTTGTGACCAGCATAATTAACATCACTTTGAGCTGGTTTATCATCATAATGTTTTCCGTAGAAGAAAATCAATTTGTGATCTTTACTGCGTACACCAAAATGTGCTGGCACATCGTGATGTGCACGGTGCATCCAATAACGGTAGTAAGTCGCAAGTCTCCAATTTTCAAGTGCTTTATTATCTAAAGCATCAGCAAAACTTTTGCCATGCATATAGTCTGGAGTATCAACACCAGCCATAGCTAACATCGTAGGGGCGAAATCAGTATTATTAATAATGTCATTATTGACTTTCGGTGCATTAACTTTTTGAGGATGACGAACAATAAATGGCATACGCAATGAAGGCTCATACATCCAACGTTTATCAATTAAATCATGTTCGCCAAGCATCATTCCCTGATCACCTGTGTAGATAATAACGGTATTATCGTATTCGCCCGTTGCTTTTAAGTGGTCTAGTAAACGCTTTAAGTTATCATCTACGCCTTTAACGGTACGTAGATATCGCTTTAAGTAGCGCTGATATGACTGGTGGGTATACTCATGCTCAGGTAAATTTTGATCAACTTCCATGTGAATTCCCATATTTCTACGCGGATTACGCTTTGAAATTGAAGTACCTATTTCATTAACTAAAGTATCATTTTCACCCTTGGTTGCTTTTGATCCCCACTTTGGTTGGTTATATAAGCTGGCTGGCTCAGGTATTTCTACATTGGCTAAATACTCGTCATAGCGCGGAGCGTTCTCAAACATATCGTGAGGTGCTTTATAATGATGCATCAAAAAAAACGGCTTGTTTTTATCGCGATTTGATAACCAATCAATAGACAAGTCTGTTATCACATCAGATGAATGCCCCTTTGATTTAACCTTATTATTTGGCCATTTTCCTTTCGCATTTATGTCTCTAAATACCGGATCAAAGTACTTTCCTTGATTAGGTAAAACTTTGTAATAATCAAATGCTTTAGGCTCCTTTTTCAAGTGCCACTTACCTATCATAGCTGTTTCATAACCAGCCGCTGACATTAATTTAGGCAAATATTGTTTTTCGGCACCAATTTTACCATCGAGATCTAAAGCACCGTTGGTTTGACTATATTGACCAGTGATAATACTTGCACGGCTTGGTGTACAAATTGAATTTGTTACAAAAACATTGTCAAAACGAGTGCCCTCACCTGCTAAGGCATCAATAGTAGGCGTGGGATTAAGTGAAGATAATATACCTCCATATGCCCCAATTGCCTGACGAGTATGATCATCTGACATAATGTAAAGTATATTAAGCTTTTTATTAGGCTTAGCAGTTATCACGGTCTTTTCTTGACTCGTACCGCAGGCAGATAAAACAGAAACAAAGACAAGTATTGTCCCAAGTTTTGTTAATCGTTGTTTTTTCATAATCCCTCTTTAATGAATCATTGTTTTATTGGTTTTTATAAATAATATACAACCCAAAAGATTAAACCAGATCATTTACAATATTTTACAACTGAAAATTGAAAACAAAAAACCCAGCAAATGCTGGGCTTTATTTTACTCATTAACAACAAAGTTAAATCTATTCAACAATAAACTTCCAAGTATTACCTTGAACCACTGAGCCATCTTCTTGCACTGCATCTACACGCCAATAATAACTGCCTGCATCAAAGTAAGATGACGCTTGATATATATTGGCCTCACCAGTAATAAAGTTACCTTTAAATAATACTGATTCGATATCCCCTGCACTAACAGAATCTATTTCACTTTTTGTTGATGCTAGATAAACATTATGACTAACAGCTTGGTAGCCGTCACGCCACATTAAGCTAGTATCACTATTTACAGGTTTAGCTGCAGCATCAATCAGCTCATTTCGAGGAATAGCAAACGACGCTTTCACCGTCTTATAACCCGGAATCCAATAGAAAGGAGCATCTAATTCATAAGCGCCCAAATCAAGAGAGCTGCCAGCTGTCGTAGCCTCTTGGTATTGTGGTAAAGGCGCATCCCCCGTATATGCAGCATAACTATTAGGGCTATTTATAATTGCTCCGCCGTCATGTAACAAACCGGCTCGTAATGGTCTAAAGTCATAATTAAACATATCTCTTAATTGTGAAACTAAAGTTACTGACTCTTTTAAACCATTGAAGTTATTACCAACAATGCCAGCTAAAGACTCTGACTCGACTAAGCGATCTTTTGATATAGAGTCTGAAGCATTGTTCGAGGTTACCGTTCGTTCATGACGATAGTATGGATTGGGGTCAACTAACATACGTTGATCGACATCAGCGTTATTCCACGTTGTATTATGATAAACACGGTGATCATCACCTTTGACCATAATACCTTTCGCGTTCCATACGACATTGTGATGGATCAAGCCAAACTGTCCTCCTGATGTCTCATCTGTCGTGTCAAATGGTGCATCAAAACGAATACCGTACTTTTCGGAGTCATGAGCCCAATTATAAGCGATATTCGCCGCTGCTTGTTGGGCTTTACGTAATTGAAAACTTGCACCATCGTTTTGAGCAAAACCACCGGTTACCATATCGTTATACAGTGCATGTAAACTGCCACCTTCTGGGACAAACATGGTTGAATTACCAATAATGTCCATGGTATTACGACTAAAGGTCGCTTTTTGATTGGTCATTTTAGTGATCATCACTGTCGCATGTGGTGAAATGGTATCTGCACTGGTTGCATCTAAGCGTTCAAATAAATTATTTTCGATAACCGATTGGCCACCTTGAATAATTAAACTTTGCACATCACTATCCGTCACCACATTGTTTTTAAAGACAATACCACTATTAGTTCGTTTATCAGCTGCAGAATATAATTCTATCAGTTGATTACGACCATAACCTGACTTGTCATCGCCATATTCTTTTAGCACACGTCGAGATACAGCACTATGCTTGAAGGTTGAATCAGCAATGATAATGTTATTACAAGGCGAACATTTAATTGTACTCGCAAAGTAATTAATGCCATTAATTTCGACATTTTCCCAATTGGCAACATTAAAGGCATAACCGGTATCACGAACTGTTACTTCACTAGCAGGCTCGGTATCACTCCACAGATAGACAAAGTGTTTACCTTCTTCAACTTGGTAATGCCATTCATTCTCAGCATCTAATAATGCAAGTTTAGCCTCAACATAATAACTTAGTTGTTTACCTTTATATCCTGACTTAATCGGCTCATGCGTAAAGGTATTCGTGCCCGTAACATGACCGACACCAGTATCATCAGGTATCGTTTTAAACAAACTACTATGACTTGAAGACATTTCATCATACGGCTTAATCATTCGAGAATAGGTATAAAAACTTGCAGTATTCGCAAGAACAATTGCACCATCAATATTTAACGGATCACCACGGTAATCTGTCGCATTGGCTAAATCATGATAACTAGGATCATTGGTAATGATACCATTCTTGGTTTTGCTGCTATCTAATTTACCTTCAGCCCAAACATCATCAGAATAGATAGAATGATGATTCGTTGCTGATGGCAAATCAAAGTTAGCGTTTGGCCAACGAGCAACCATACGTTCTTTGTCATCAACAAATAATTGCCAAACGGGTGATGATACTTCGCGTTTATAGATATTGCCATAATGTTGTTGCCATTGTGATTTCTCGCCTAACTCATTGGTAGCAGCAAGGTTTTCAATCTTAGTAACTCCCGTAAAACGAGGGATTTCACATGGATAAGCTTCAATGACAATCGGATTATCAACAGAGCCATTAAGTGATGTCACCACTGAACTATCTATGCTGTCATGATATTCACCTTCACGCAGATAAATGGTTAAGCCCGGCTGGTTAATTGTGCCGTCTACAGCAACACTTGATAAAGCAGCACTGAGGCTATTAAATGGCGAACCTTGGCTGCCATCACCATTATCTGTACCAGCAGAAACGTATAATGCATCTGATTTAAGCGTTGATAAATCAGCCTGACACTGAGTAGTGGCAATACCGTAACCTTCACTCTCACCATCAGCTATACTCGTTTCTGGTTCGGGGTCTGGATCTGAAGTTGTATTATCATCTACTTCGGTAGTTACGATTAAATTGTCAAACAAAATACTGTTGGTTGTATCTGATTTAACCCAAACTTTACCGCCTGTTATTTCAGCATCAATTGGCATGGTTATTTCACCACTAAGCGTGACCCAACCATTGGCTAACTCTTGTGTTGCAAGCTCAAGTGAAGTTCTAACACCATCAACAAAATAAAGTAAGATTAAGTCAAGGTCTCCTTCAACTGTAGTTAAGTTATTATCAACCAATTTTGCATCAACAGACACTGTGTAATGATTTCCCGCATCTAATACAATATTTAATCGTGCAGAAGAAGAAACCACCGTTCTATTAAAGACATGACCAACATTAGAGCCAGTTTCCGTATCAAATATCACTTCAAATGCCGACTTTTGTAATATATATCCGTCAATCCCTGATTCCAAATCACCATTCACGGCTACGTTTATGGTATCTGGCGTTGAAGGGGTTTGCGAAGCTCTCACTAACAATGGTGCAGCCGCTAAAGCATTAGCATTGAAACTGTGTTTGTGTGAAACATTGCCAATTTTATCAACAAGTACATTGACGCCCCATGAAACACCAGCCGTATCGTTTTCATCTAAAACTTCACCAGGTATAAGAGCGTTCCACTCATCTCTAGATGTTTTAGGCGACCATACATTGCCATTCATCGCTAAAAATGCGCTTGCATCGTCTTCATAAAAAGCAACAATAGTCGCCATTTCATCTTTTGTTGCCCAACGCCAACCGTCAACATTGGTTTCACTCGCTAACCATGCTGTAGTATCAGCAGTGCTAATATTGATATGTCCATCTAAATCATCACTTATGGGTAAGCGCATAATATCTAATGCATTACCTTCAATGTTAAAGGCAGACCAAAATGATTGCGCAGCATCATCTAAGAAACTATCAGTATTTGATAAAGATGATTGCTGAGTTGGCTCTGGATCAACAGGGTCCGTTGGGTCCGTTGGGTCCGTTGGGTCCGTTGGGTCCGTTGGGTCCGTTGGGTCAATAGCATTTAACACTAACACCACATCGTCAAGGTAAATATTTGGTACAGGATCGCTAGTCGCATGTTCACCTTTAGTTGAACGTACCCAGATACGGAAGCCTTTATCCGCAACAGCATCGTCAGGTAAAGTAAACACACTATCAAGCGCTAACCAATCACCATTGGTTCGAATATAACTGCCAACTTGCAAGGCAATATCCTTGGTAGCACCTTCGTTACGATAACCAACAAACACACCAACATCATAACCTGATTCGATCATTTTTAACTGAGCGCTTAATTGATAGCTTACGCCAGCAATAAGCCCAGTAAATGATTGCTTAACCGTGGATGCATGTGAACCATCTCGACTTTGTATAACTGCGATAGCATTACCATTAACAACTTCAATAGCCATTGAAGCGCCACCTTGATTAATACTCCAAGGTTCAACCGTGCCAGCTTCAAAGTCACCATTGATAATGATGTTATCAGGAACAGGATCAATAACATCTTCAATAGGATGGTCACGAACAATTAACGCAGCACCGCCCTTTGTACCCACATTAAAGCTTTGTTTATAAGCAACACTACCTACTTGGCTAACTTTTGCAGTGAAGGCATATGAAGGATATAAACAACCATCATTATGCGTGCAATCGCCTTGTTGAGAGGTCGGGATCAAAGCTGTCCACTGCTCAGTTGATAACGGTGACCAAGCGTGGTTTAACGCTACAAAAGCACTGCCATCATTTTCATAAAAAGCAGCGATTGCATTCATTTCAGTTTCAGTGGCATAACGCCATTGGTAACCTTGCTCACTTTCAACATTGTCTGCACTGGCCAACCAAGCTTGCACTTGGTCATTATTTGCACCAACAGCGCCTAAGTCATCACTTGTTGGTAGGCGCATAATATCTAGACCACTATTGGCAATATTTAATGCCGTCCAGTAATCGTTATCGTCATCATTTTGCCATGATTCAACATTACTGTAGCTAGATTCAGGCTCCGGCTCTAGTGGTAACTCAACTTGAGCAAGCATTAAGGGAATACTGGTGCTCAATTGATTAGTGATACTTTCAACCGTCGTACGCCAATTATCCTTATCATGACGAACATCAAAAATTGGAGAGATTACATCAAACTCAATTTGTAAATCATCGCTTAACTGCTCAACCAAAGCATTTTCGGTAATAACCCAGCGTTTATCATCCGGTTCAACAACACCCGTTACTTGCGCTCTGTCATCAGTGATAACCAAATTATTAAAGCTAAAGTTTTCTAAGGCACTGCTACTTTGATAGTGAAAATCATCTTCTATACTAAATGCCAAAAACTCAATAAAACTTGGGTATTTAACGTATGGCGTAGAATTGACATCGACTGTGTTAAAGGCAGTTTGTACGCCTTTCATTTTGCTGAAGTAATTATTAAATAACGAGTTCGCTGCAAATTTATTGTATTTAATCGGTCTGCTCGCGTTATAAAACAAGTTCTGTTGCATAACGTTTTGACCGCCGCCGTTAATATTGATACCAGAGAAAGTATCGTTATTATTGCCGACTTCGTTGAATACATTGTGCTCTACTTTTATACCACTTGAGAAGTTATCTAAATACACACCATTGGTTGGAATAAACTCAAAATAGTTATTGGTTATTTCATTACCACGCAACTGTGGTGAGGCACCAATACCTACATACAACGCACCACCATCGCTGGTGTGATAATTTGGCAAATCATGAATATAATTGTAAGCAACAATATTGTCGGTAGTATTACGCATTAAAATACCGAAATGTGGTGCGGTATGAATTTCATTATAAGTTGCGATGTTGCCAACACCTGTTAATGAAACCCCTGGTACTTGTGATTTTTGATCCCATGCAAAATTATGGATGGTATTTTCGGTAACCAGATTATTAGCCGCTATGATTTCAACGGGTTGCTGCAAGGTGTCTACGACTTGACTCCCCGAAGACTTAGTCAATTTAGCTGCTGTACCGCCCGCTAATTTAACGCCATAACCACCCACATTTGATATTTCACAACCGCTAACACTGTTATCAGCACCATCTAGTAATACGCCGCCTAAACTAAAGTTTCGAATAGTACAGTTAGTGATCTCAATATGCTGAGCTTGAGTGACTTTTATCGCTAAGTTTCTACCGGTATCAAAAGTAATACCATCAAAGCTAATGTATTGAGCACCCGAGATAGAGACCATAGGGTCTACTAAGGTAGATAGAATGGTTGTGCTGCTAGCAAAATTATCTGTTGGATAGAAATACAATTTACCTAATGCACGGTCAATGTAAAACTCGCCAGCTTGATCTAACTCTTCAGCAATATTTTCAAAGTAGAAATGAGAGCCTTTGTTAGTACCAATACCACTAAGTTCACCCCGTTTAAGCGTTAACTGTTTGGTATCAGCATCAAACGCCTTAACTTGGTTATAAGTCCACTCCCAAGAGTAAGCCAATATACCATCAAGATGTACCTCGCTTAGCTTCTGCCATAAACCTGGACGGGCAAATTCAACGGCCATAGTGCCACCACCATTATTAAATTCATCGCTGAATTTATTGGCATCTTGTTGCGTTAGTCCTTTGTCAATAACAGAGGAGTAAGACACCATACCAGTAATATCATGAGCAGCAGACTTGTCATCTAAATAAGGACTCTGCTCATTAACATTTGGCCATCGAGCCAAATTCATTTTCTCATTACCAGAAAATAGCATTGCAGAAGGAATTCTGCTGCTTGGCTCTAAGTTCCAACCATGTGGCGTAAGTGCACCCAATGCTTGATTTAGATCTGCAATACCCGCTTGTGCTAAGTCTAATTCTAAAATCTGTGATGATGAATCACCGTTAACCAAAGACGAAGTAAAGTCAGAGTTTGCTGATACAAAATCCGATGGTTGTAAAACAAGTCCACCTAAGAAATTAACATCAGCACCTGTTGCCGCCTTATAAACTACGGGGGCTGTTTCATTACCCGAATCAGCAGCAGTAAAAATTAAGCCATTAGTAAATGTATAATCACCACTTTGCAATTCAACGGTAATACCGTGGGTATTTTTACCTTGTGCAATTAACTCACGTACGGCCTGTTGAGCAGCAATTAAACCATCATAAGGAGAGCCTTGTGAGCCGTCAGGATCGCCTGTCGACTGTGCAGAAACATAAAGTACAATGGTTTCACCTGTGCTTGGTTCACCGGTATTACCACCATTATCGTTAGTTCGTGAATTACGTACAATTAATGCAGCAGCACCCAATGCACTGACATTATAACGAGGTTTATATTCAATTAATCCGACGTTAGTCTCAGTCACTTTAAATGACATCGCCGGCATTAAGTCGCCATCACTTTGTGCACTTGTAGGAATATTTGCATTCCAAAAACTGCCTGCAGGTGACCATTCGCTGCTATTTAAGGCATGAAAACCGGCACTATCTTGCTGGTAGAAATTAACGATTGCATGCATTTCTTCTACGCTTGCATAACGCCATCCTTGAGCAGCGTTAGCATCAAGCCATGTTTGCACTTGGTCATAATTTGCCTTGCCATTTTGTGAATCACTTCCCAAATGATCCGATACCGGTAAACGCATCACATCTAATGACTGCTCGTTTAAGTGATAACCTGTCCAGTAATCTTCACCTGTGTTTTGTGAGTAACTTTCTTGGTCAGAAATTAATGACACATTATGTGCTAATGAACAACCTACAGCATTAACATCGACATCTGCTACTGTATCAGGACATACATCAAGTTCATCATTAATGCCGTCATTGTCACTATCTAATTGTGCAAGAGCACAACCTTCAACATTAACATCGGCTTCTATAGCTGTATCAGGACATACATCAAGTTCATCATTAATGCTGTCATTGTCACTATCTAATTGTGTAAGAGCACAACCTACAGCATTAACATCGACACCTGCTGATGTCTCTGGACATAAATCCACGTCATCAATGACACCATCATTGTCTGTGTCTGATGGCGGATTGTTTTGTAAACTTGCATTGAAATTCAAACGTAAACGTTGACGTTCAAAATGTGCGGTTACTGACATTGATGCATTTGGCGCTAGGCTTATTGAATTCACATCAAAGTAAGGGATATTGTTATCTGTCTGCCCGTCTAGCAATACCGCTGGAATATTTGTAGTATCGATTAACAGACGAAATGGACCTTCTAAAGTCTCACTGCTGTTATTGGTTACCGTAACTTGAACCGCAAATAAGCGGTTAATACGGTCGTAATGAGGTCGAGATTTATCGATGGAGATGTCGTTATCGACATTTGCCCAGTCAGCGAGGGCTGAATGTGACAATAAGATTGGTAAGGCGCAACTAAGGCCTTTGAATATATTGAATATCTTCATAGGAAACCTTTTATTATTTATTAAGAGATTTACGAATTAATTCGTTAGCAAATTTACGACGGCTCATTAACCCAGCAAAACCTAACGCAAAAATAGCTAGGCTAGTTGGCTCAGGCACGTCGGTTACTGGCGATGCAATTTCTGTTAATGCCACATTGCTGATAGATAAGGTTGAAAAACCAGAATCGTCACCAAAAAAAGAATCATCAATTTCATCTTGTAAGTTAAACTCTAACGCCCAATGTTTACCCACAAATGAATTATCAAGGGCAAAATCGATATGAAAGTCCATAGCGTTTAAGTCAAAAGCGTAATCAGAAAAAATTTCAACAAAATCAAATGTCTCTTCATTGAATAAACCTATTGAAAGATAGTCATCGATAAAAATATCATTCGAAGCGACACTGAAATCCATAGACAAAAGAAAACTGTTGTCTGATGCAGCAGAGCTTAAATCTAGCCCTTTAAATAGTGTGTTGTTCCATGAGAAGTCATTAACACTCACATCTAGGGTACAATCTGAAGTCGTACCGCTAATGGCAAACTCACTGCCATCTGGTGATACTGAATCTTGAGTCCAGTCTTCAAAGCTACAGGTATTGGCAAAATCGCCAATGACTATGACTGATCCTAACGCTTGTGGTGCACTCACCAGGAACATGCCTAGCAGTGCGATTTGTTTTATTGTTTTGTTTAATGTTCTGTTCATTGATTACCCCAAATATAATTATTTATAGTTACTATCGGCCAGCACCTCAGGTTTGAGTTGTTCTTTTCCGCGCTGCCCACTATCCTTTTTCACTGGAATCCATATTGGTGCTCGTGATATCAAAGCATTGAATGCCTATTAATATTTAATCCATCAAAGTATCAATTTTTGTTATGGCAAAACTTACCAGTAATTTTCAAACATCATTTAATGAACAGATAAAATACCAGCTCATTATTTATAATAAACACAACACAAAGGTTAAATCAGGTAATTTACAATATTTTACAAGTAAAGGTTTATTCAGTAATAAATAGCGACAGAAGAAAGAAATTAGTGTTAATGATTAAAGCACAGTCATTCTGCTCAAGGGGATAACTAGACAAGCAGAAATAAAGCCAGTATCTTTTAATTAATAATAAACACACCTAACTGTGTTCAATAATCATAATGGAATTTTATAAAAATGAGAAAATCTGTAAGTTATTGTTGGCTGCTATTTATTTTTGCCTGCTTCACTACAATGAACATATTCGCAACTGAAAGGCCCAACTTTTTAGTGATCATCACCGATGATCAATCCATTGATACCATTAATGCATTTGGTAACGATGCGATTAATACCCCAAATATAAATCGACTCGCTAAAACGGGTATGGCTTTCACCCACGTATTTAACCAAGGATCTTGGTCTGGTGCTGTTTGCGCGCCAAGCCGTCAAATGATCAATACAGGACGAAATTTACATTTCACCGGTTTTCAACCTAGCTCACCTGCACATAAGGCCAACAAAGCAAAAAAAAAGCATAAAGATAAGTCACCCTATCCTCTTTGGGGAGAAACTTTTAGAAAAGCAGGTTACGAAACATTTATCACGGGTAAATGGCATGTTGGTGAAGATGCTTTAAAACGCTCATTTGATATTGGTAAAGCGGTTCATGAAGCTGGAATGCCCCATTTAAGTAAAGGTGGCCAGTGGAAACCTTGGTTAACTGATTTTGGCGATAAAATAAAATGGCAGAAAAAACAGGTGAATCAGCATACGAGTGAAGCATTTGCAGATGCGGCGGTTGGTTATTTGACTAATAAAGCACAACGAAATAACAACCCCTTTTTAATGTATGTTGCTTTTACTGCTCCTCATGATCCTAGGCAGTCTCCGCAATCTTATGTTGATAAATACCCCGCGGAATCCATGCAATTGCCAGCAAACTATATGCCGTATCACCCTTTTGACGCAGGCGATTATAATAATCGTGATGAAGCACTGATGAGTTTTCCCCGTACAGAGCAACAAACCAAAGAATTTATTGGTGAGTACTATGCAATGATTGAGCATTTAGATGTTCAAGTAGGTCGAATTATTGACAGTCTTGAAAGTTCTAAATTTGCTGATAATACCTACATTATTTTTACTTCGGATCATGGTTTGGCTGTTGGTAAACACGGACTTTCTGGTAAACAAAATATGTATGATCACAGTATCCGTGCCCCCTTTATTATGGTTGGTAAGGATATTCCGGCCAATACCCAAGCAAAAGGTATGTTTTACTTAAATAGTCTATTTGCGACCACAGCAGAACTCGCCAATATAGAAATTCCTGACACCGTTCATGGCCCGAGTATTGTGCCTATTATCAAAGGGGAAAAAGAAGTAATGAATGATTATATCTATGGCAGCTATCGTCATTTTCAGCGCATGGCTCGAAGCCATCGTTATAAGTTAATTTATTACCCAATGCTAAAGAAGACTGTCTTGTTTGACTTACAAAATGATCCATGGGAATTAACCGATATATCTAAAAACCAAGGTAGTGATAAAATCATTGCAGAATTATCAAGTAAACTTGAAGAAATGAAGAAAGAAGTTGGTGACCCGCTGACCAACGATGACCCCATAGGTAGTTATAAACCTTTTATGCTTAAGGTTGAAAAGAAAAAACAAATGTCTGCATTGAAAATGAAAACAATGTAACCTTTAGCTTCAAGTGACTGTTTTATACTTAGCAGTCACAGCTAGCCATATTCCATATAGAAGTCTGAATTGGATGTCTTAACCCATTATCATCAATAAAAGACCTGTGTTTTTAATGTAAATAATGACTAAATATCGCTATATTTTTCGGTAAATAATACACACTAGAAAATCGAATTTATCTGTTTAATATAAATTCGATTTTTTGTTATTTCTGCAAGGAACTGTAGGGCAATGAGAAGCGCTTAGGATCAACCATTACATCGCGAATGGTGCTGTAATGTGGAAATTTTCTCCAGCTAAAATCTTTTTTCATACCTTGTTTTAGTTGGGTATCAAAGCGGACTAAAAATGCCCAATCACTACGACCATAATGCGCTAAGCCCCATGAAAATCCTTGCCCATTTTCCGGGTCATCAAACTTGTCAGCTATATAGGCTCCACCTGCTGGTGGCACGTCTTCTAATGTCGATCTTACATGAAAGTTAATGCCGTCATTTGAGTATTGTACTGTAGATTTTTCGGGTCCCGCCCAATCAACAATGGCAGCGATACCTTTTTTCCATGGCCATACCCAAACTTCATGGCCGCTATTGGTAATAGGGTTCATCGGGCTTTTTATATATGGCCCTTCAGGATGATCTGAAACTGCTACCCCCCACTTTGAATCTGCCCACATTGCATCACCAAGACCATGTGCTTTGTAATATAGCCAATATTTTCCAAAACGTGGAATTACTGCCGGATCGTGCACCATTCGACTATCCCATGAGCCTGACTTTACGGTAACTAACTTATTCTCCCATTTAGGATGCGGCTTCCACTGTCCGTCATAGGTAGGTGTTAATATCGGTTTTAGAAATTTTGTCCAAGGGCCATCAGGTGAGTCTGCTTTAGCCATAGCAATGACATTAATTTCATAACCACCTTTTTTTTCTGCTTGATAGGTTAAATAATATTTACCATCTGCGACTAAAATATTGGTAGTGAAAACGCTTAAATCATCATATTCCCCCTTAACTCCTCTTTTAACTGCAGCGCTTTGTTCTTGCCAAGTAATACCATCTTTACTGGTGGCATACCAAATATCGGCATTTAACCAGCTGAGTTTAGGGTCCTGTGAACGGGTATACCAAACATAATATAAATCACCAACTTTAATAATCGAGCTTGGATCACGCCTGTGAATACCTTTTTCATAACCTAAGCCCTGTAATGGTTGGTAACTAAAGCGTGCGTATAATTCATTTTCACTGTCATTGAGTTCATGTCGCTGCATAGCGGCACTAAGCTTTGAGTCACTGCCACCTTTATTATCAAAAGTTGTGACCGCTACATCTGCCACCGTTTCATTTTGATTCTGATCACATGCCATCAGAGCCAATAAAATTAACGCTACACAGCTGGTGTTTTTTACTTCGATTACATTCATATTTTTCTCTGAAACTGCATGTTGATAAAAATAAAGCCAAATAATCTGATTATTTGGCTTTAGTGGTAAACGCTAGTTAAGTAAGAGGTTTACTTAAATATCTCATTTTACTTGGGTCACTTTTAATGTCCAAATATGCTCTGCAGGTAATTTACCCGGCAGTAGTCTAGGTAAAGTGACTTCAATGCCTTCTTCAAGTTGTTTAAAGCTTAACGCCCCTTCAACACCTAACATAGTAATTTCAGTTTTGTTACTAACTGCGAGGTCTTTAATTGTCACTTTATTACTGCTTGGCCAAGCAGGCATTAGCGCATATAAATTATTGTCTTTCTGAGTAAAAAATAACTCCTTAACCGCGTAACCTTCTGGCGGATTAATGGTTACCGCAAGGACATCATAACCACCATGGCGACGGTCACCAAAACTTTCCGCATCATTAAAACCAGGATTTATACCTGCTGACCACTGAGCGTCATGTTTCCACATGCGGGTACCATAGATGGCTTCACCGTTTACCTTCATCCATTTACCCATTTCAATAAGACGGTCTTCCATTATTACCGGAATACGGCCATCGGCAGTTGGGCCAATATCTAATAAGAAATTACCGCCTCGGCTAACAATGTCTACCAACATAAAAATAAGTTTTTGTGTGGAATTATAGTCTGCTAAAGTTTCATTGCGGTTAAAGCCAAATGAGAAACCAATGCCACGATTTTCTTCCCACGGCTGTGAGTTATCAGCTAAGCCTGCACCATATTCTGTAGTGTAATAACCGCCATGATTTTTACGTACTTTCCCCCAACGATCATTAAAGACAACACTGTCTTTTACTGAAGACTCTTCTGTTAACCAATCAAGAAATTCAAGACTACGCCATTTAGAATAATCCATGATCCAATCACCATCAGTAAAGAATACTTCAGGCTTATACTTTTCAACGACTTCATACATTTGTGGCAACATGACTTGGTCAACGTACTCAGCTTTGTTTTTCTCCCATACTGGGTTGAACCAATCCCATAATGAGTAATACAAGCCCATCTTTACATCGGTTTTATTTACCGCATCGGTTAACTCACCCACTAAATCTCGCTTAGGCCCTACCTCTTGGCTATTCCATGGCATGCCAAAACTTTCCGATGCATGTTCGTTAGGCCACAATGTATAACCGTCATGATGTTTACTGGTTAAAACAACGTATTTTGCGCCGGCCTCTTGAAAGACATTGGCCCAATGGTCAGGGTCAAACATCTCGGTAGTAAACTCCTGTGCAAACTCCGAATAGGGCTTTTCTTTCCCATAATTTTTATCATGAAACTCATTAGTTTTATCATGACGTAGTTGCTTTTTCTCCTTTACAGGGTAGCCATCTTTATTATGCCAATACCATTCAGAGTAAGTGCCCTTAACAGCATAAGACGGTACAGAATAAACTCCCCAATGAATAAAAATTCCAAACTTAGCATCTTGCCACCAAGCTGGCACAGGACGACTGTCTATCTTTTTCCAGTCTTGCGCCGCTCTTGAGGAATCTTGGTATTTGCCTGTTTGACCTGCCTCTTGCTTAACCTTTTCAGCTAAGGTAGGTGTGGATAATAACAAGGCTGTTAGCATAACAACTGATTTCATAGTTAAACCTTCACATTAAATCTATTATTGACTTTATAGTTTGTAAAACCAAACTAACCTAACCGCTGTGCTTTTTACTGTTTGATTAAAACATCACTAGCACAGCTGGATATTATTTATAATAAACACAAATTGAGGTTAAGTCTGATTATTTACAAGATTTTACAAATCAACTTTCAATAACAATACTGACAAAACGAAAAGCCAAGCTGTGCTTGGTTTTCTACTAGATTTCATTACAAATTCAAACAGTAAAGTATTTTCAGTTAAGTGAACTATCAGTTTCAATTTTATAACTAATCGCCATTTTATTCGGTGCCTTAAACGGTGAAGTGACCTCTAGTCCCTGGTCTGTTAATTGCCAATGAATTTTTTCTGGAGAATCAACTACAGTGACATTCTTCACTTTTATATTGCCTCGAGTCTCTTTTGATAAGCTGTTAATTAACAATTTTTCATTACTGCCAGACCAACCCATTTGAATGGCATAAAGAGTACTACCATTAGTGGTAAAGCGAATATTCTCTTCGTTATAGGCACCGTCCATTTCAACAAAATGACCTGACGACTTTAACCGCTTAGGTCCTTCTCCATAAATAGAAAATGGCCGGGTATTATATATTGCTTCGCCGTTCGCTCTTAACCATTTGCCAACACCAAGTAATGTCGACTTTTGTGCGGCAGGGATCACCCCATTTGCTTTAGGTGATATATTTAATAGCAGCTGACCATTTTTGCTGACAATATCAATAAGGGTATGAATAATTTCTTTTGAAGATTTTATATTTAGCTCTTCGGTATACGACCAACTACCTGTCGTGGTCCATGTACCTGCACTAATGGTGTCATCGGTTAGCCAACTATAAGGAGTAGATTTATCCATTCTGCCTTTTTCAAAATCAACAACACCCACCGATTGCGGCATATCTTCTTGTTTATACGTTATCATCACCTCTTTCTGCCAATCCTCTGCTGCATTCAAATAATATGCGGCAAATTTTTGTCGATTATTTTCAGGGATCCTATCTAACCATGAATCAAACCAAATCATATCTGGCTGGTAATTATCAATAACTTCTTCTAGCTTGCCATTCCACATAGCAAGCCATTCTTGGCGTGGCATTGAACCATAGAGTTTTTGTAACTCAGCCGTATCTTTAAATTGCGGGTTATTACGTAACATATATTGCTCACGACCATAATAATGCCACTGTCTACGTTTCTTACCTGCTTGTTTGCCAGGATCTCCGCCTTTTGCATGATGAAAAGTCGTAATAAATTTCATATCTCGCTTGCGTATTGCTTTAGCTATTTCGCCAACCACATCACGTTTTGGCCCGGTATCTGCTGAGTTCCAAGGAGTTAACTCAGAGTCCCACATCGCATAACCATCATGATGTTCAGCGACAGGTCCTGCAAACTTTGCCCCTGATAAATAGAATAGATCAGCCCATTCTTCAGCATTAAAATTACTGGCGGTAAATTGGGGAATTAAATCGTGATATTCAACATTTTTGGGTTCACCAAAAGCTTGTTTATGATGCTCATATTCACGAAAAGTTTGAAAACCAACGCCAAGGTTGTAATTACGTTTTTGCTTATTTTCAACAGGTTTCTTACCACTTGGGTGACCATACATAGTACGTGGATAATGTTCATTACCAAAAGCTGGTACTGAATAGGGTCCCCAATGAAAATAAATACCGAACTTAGCATCCTTAAACCATTCTGGAGCTTGTTTATGATTAGATAATGACTGCCAATCAGCTTGATATTTATTGTCTTGACCTGTGGCTTGTACTGATAATAAAGCTGATATTATTAATAAAGTTTTTTTCATAGCAACATTAGTCGGTTAAGAAACCTAAACTCCCCCCTGATGTTTAAATTCTGCTTTATTTAAATAACCATCGGAATTTTTATCTTTATTGCCAAAAATTTTTGTCATTTTATCTATGCGTTTAACTTTTATTTTTACTAAAAATTCAGCCAGTGTTAATTTGTTATCACCATCGATATCGAGTTTTTTAAAATCTCTTTGTCCTGCCATTGTAGAAGTAGAGATAAGAATTAGTGCTGTCATTATTATTATTTTCATGTGTATACCTACCTTTTATTAGCATTAAATAATGCGTCTTTAGTGAAGCGAATATTTTCTTTTTTATATTTTCTAGACTTTTTGCCCGTTAGGTCGGTTTCAAATCTAATTAAATGCGGCCAAGGTTGATTTTTTCTTTGGGCAACGTGAGATAATCCCCAATTAATCCCCTGTCCATCTGTTGTATTGGTATAGGCATCAGGTATATATGGGCCTGCAGCATCTGGTGGTAACACGATATGAGCCTTGATCTCAAAGTTAATACCATCAGGTGACCATTGAATGGTATTTTTTTCAGGACCATTGGCGGTAACTAAAGCAGAAATACCTGACTTATATGGCCATAGCACCACTTCATGACCACTGTTTAAAACGGGATTCTGCGGGTGTTTAACAAAAGGGCCAAATGGGCTATCTGCGGTAGCTAATCCTCCTGAAAAATCTGGGTAGGTTAATTTTAATTTACCTGAAAGCCCCATGGGGTGCGCTTTGTAATATAAATGAATTTTGTCATTAAAAACGAGTAAATAAGGGTCATGAACTTTTAGGCTATCAAAGTCGCCTTCTTTATCAATCAGAGATCTAATCGGTTTTTCACCTTGCCAAACGCCGCTTTTTCCTGGTGTTAAAATAGGCTCGGGATGACGTTGCCAAGGCCCATCGGGACTATCTGACCAGCTCATGCCGATCACATTCTTGCTTCTTTGGTTATAAGGGTACTTAACTGCTTGATAATATAAGTAGTATTTACTTTGCCATTGTAAAACCCCTGGAGTGAAGACACTTCGATCATCAAACTCACCTGTAGGTCCACGTGAAACCGCAAGACCTTGCTCTTGCCAGTGAATGCTATCTCTTGACGTTGCATAATATATATCACCCATATCCCAAGTATTGGCTGGAGTATTTAAGTCGGCTTTTTGATAACCAACCGGCGGTTGCTTATTTGGCATGGTTACCTTGGTGTAATAAACGTAATAAACACCTTTCACCTTAATTATTTGACTGGCATCTCTTCTGCTTACCCCCTCCTCCATGGGTAGACCTTTTACTGGTTGGTAAGTGAAAGAAGCATAAAATTCATTGTCGTAAGGATTTTGACTCTGCCAAACGTCCTGATACCGCTTCATCGCAGAGCTCAATTCACCGACTTGTTTAACTTGTTGTTCTGTTTGTGCATATACAACCAAAGAGCAAGTCAGCAAAGATAGAACAAGTGCAATTGACTTTATTTTTAACATAATATATCTCTAATTTTATCGATCATTTTCATAAAGAAATATCAAATGAAATGATCTTACTCGAGGGTAAATGAAAAAAGGAAGCGATTAAGCTTCCTTTGTAATTTTCATTCTATTAGAAGGTATAGCGCAGTGATAAACGGTAGTTTCTACCTGAATTATATAAAGCTTGAACACGACTTTCTGGCGTATTTTTTAAGTCAGTGGAGGTTTCTTTTACAATATCTCCTTCAATGACTTTTCCGCCGGTTGGATTAGTAATGACATTATAAAAAGTATCGTAACTATCGGTTAAGTTATTCGCAGAGAATGTCACTTTAAGCTTAGAAGTAAGCGCATAATTAACAGCAAAATCAAGTGTTTCACGGGCATCGCGTACAAGACTCGAATTGAAGTGAGTCGTTTGACTAAGTGCTTTGCTGCGGTAGGAATATACTAAACGAACACTGGTTTTTTCATTTTCCCAAAACAAGGTTGCATTGGTTGAATGTTTAGAAGTATTTAAAAAGGGTAAGCCATTAAATGCATCCGTTGGATCATCTGGGTTAACAATCGACTCACTATCCGCATAGGTATAGTTGATTGATGAGCCTAAATTGCTTAAAAAGCTTGGTAAAAAGCTATAGTTTTGCTGATACGCAAATTCCGCACCTTTAATATCTGCACTGCCACCGTTCACGGTTGTACTATAGCCAATCTCAGCACAAGGTGAAGTAGCGGTTAATCGCAGCGGATCACCTTCTGGGTAGTCAACTCGATCAACAATACATTGATTAGTGAGTGGGTTTTCAAGTTCTCTTAATTCTGTTGTGTTGTAGGTATAACTCACAAAGTCTTTATAAAATAGTGCAGCAGATAATAAACCGCCTTCTTCAAAGTACCATTCAGCCGAAAGATCAAATTGATCCGCTAAGAAGGGGTCTAGATAGGTATTACCACCGTTGGCTGTTGGGGTTTCATTTAAGTTTTGTGCTTTTACATCATAACCTGGACGAAGGCTATTAATATTAGGACGGGCTAAAACCCTAGCGGCAGATGCTCTTAATAAAAAGTCATCGGTAACTGACCAATTAATGGTAGCACTTGGTAAAAACTCAGCATAATCATGCTCTGCAGATACTGGGTCTTGTACAAATACATTGCCATCAATTAAGAACGGCATATTTTCACTAAATTTAATGCCAGAAGTGCCGTTAGTATTTATATCAGTAGCTGCATAACGAACACCAAAGTTACCTGATACTTCACCATCTAGGAATTCAAAGTTGGCTTGTAGGTAAGCCCCATAAGTGACTTCGTCAACTTGCCATGCTTTTAATGGATTAGGCGTAAAGGGATTTATGCTTCCTTCGCCTATACCACTTGGAAACGCTAAAGCAACACCTTCAGCGCTGTTTGGCATCAACCAGTCATTCAGCATGCTATTAGGCGCAATGCCATCTAGAAATTGCCCACCAGTGATGTTTGTTGAACTAACATCAGAAGCTAAAATCGGTGTTGTATTTTCGAAACTCGATTTGTTGAGGAATACTTCTTCACCATAGACACTTTTGCTTCTGTCTGTATATTTAGCACCAAACTCTACAGAGGTAATAAATGAATCATCAATTGTGCGATCAATATCAAAATATGCACTAATTTTCTCATCGTCGATTTCACGTCTATCAGAGCGTACTGCAGTTAATTGCATTTTTGATGGGTCTGTTGGATTAAAGGTATCACAATACGAGTTAACCATTAATGCATCGCCTTGTGGGCCTTCATCAACATCAAAACCACACCAGGATGACGAGTCGGTCGGATTACCGGTTCCAGTATGAGACCAAGCCGTTCTAAAGCCATCCGTAAATTCTTGATCGGTTAGGGCATAACCAACGCGACCTGAAAAGGTCCAATACTCGTTTGGTGTGTGCTTGAATTGTCCCCCTAATACTAATGTATCCGTTGTATTTAACCAATTACCTGATTGATTCAAGCCACCTGCTTTTTGCGAATAAGCAGATACAACATTATTTGAAGCACCACTTTGATCAATGGTGACAATATTATTGGTGTTTTTGAAATTATGTAGTCTTGCCGTTGAATGTACATGATCAATTTCATTACGAGAGAACGATGCATCAAAGCGAAAGTCGGTATCAACATTTGGACGATATTGGAAAGTACCTGTACCACCAATTTTAGTTTTTTCATCAAGGTTAACGCGGTTTACCGAAAACCATGGCATCACGGCACTGATAGGACCTTCGATGATATTACCGTCAGTATCATAAACCGTTTGATCCTTTTTATTTTTTGGGTCATCTTTCGTTTGATATTTTTCTAGGCGGTTACTGAAAATTTGGTATTCATCTTTTCTGATATCTTGCTGATCATAAAATAATGAGCCAGCAAAACCCATCGTTTCATTTAAGTTTTGTATAAAGTTAAAAGCAAAACGAGGTGTTTGTTCTTCACTTAAATCATTATAACGAGATTCAACTGTCAACACTTGCGTGTTTTTCTTACTAGACAATGGAGCTAGCGTATGCAGGTTAATAGAAGCACCTAAAGAGCCTTCTTCTTGATTTGCACTGGGTGATTTGACTACATCGATACGACTTAAAATATCAGCAGAAAATAGACTTAAATCAACCGCTTGGTCATCGGTATTACTGGTCATTGAAATGCCATTCATTTTTACGTCATTCAATGCAGCACTTACACCACGAACCGTTACCGTTTGGTTATCACTGCCCCTATCTAATGATACCCCTGAGACTCGTGATAACGCTTGGGCAATACTTTCATCTGATGACTTACCTATTTCTTCGGCGATAATAGAATCTGAAATTGTATCGCTATTTCGTTTAGCATTTAAGGCAGAAGTTAAACTTGATCGAACACCTGTCACTTGAATAACTTCAATGTCATCAGCATCAGATTTTTTGACATCTTCAGCAGCGACTGCTGTAAATGCTGTACTTATACTAAACATAGTAACCATTGCGGTACGGCAAGCTTTATTAATTTTATTTTGTTGAAACGCTTTCATATGTTCTCCGATATTTTCGAATATGTAATATTTGAAATGTACACTTTATTAATAATGTACACTTAATATACCGAGATACACGTAAGTTTGTGTTAAGGCTTGTAAATTTTTGTAAATAAAAAACATACAAAGAAAAACTATAATACATTCAATCTATTGACATAATATAAGTGTAGTCCTATTCATTTATAATATTCTTTAGATACTTTATTTATTGCGCTATGAGTAATAAAGGACTGATATTAAAATAAGAATATAAGGTTACTGTAATTTTATATTTCTTTATACTAGAGTACATTTAGCCATGCAAGAAGTTAAGAGTTACGTATGCTTTTTGAAGTTAGTTGGTAACTCTATTTGTATAGCAAACCCTCTAGGACTGATGTTTTCTGCCCATATTTTTCCCGAATGAACGCTAACCACTTTTTGAGCAATTGAAAGTCCAAGCCCTACTCCACCCGACTTACGACTTCGGTCAAGCTCAGGTCGGTAAAATGCACCAAATATATGTTCAATATCTTCTTTTGGTACACCATCACCATCGTCACGTATGGTAATCAGTATGGCATCACTTCGGTTAACTTGATGACAACTTACCAAGACATTTTTCTTTGCATAACGTATTGAATTTCTGACGATATTTTCAAAACAGCTCGATAAGCCCATTTGATTGCCAATAATATCAAAATCACCTTTTATATCCGCTTCGATATTAATACCGACTTGCTCTGCTTCGAACTTGGCATCATTAATAAGAATATTAAGGATATGATTGATGCTAACTTTTTCATTGTTCTGTTGATATTGTATGTTATCAATTTTTGTGAAATCTAATAACTCTGTTAGCATCAGGTTCATGCGATCTGCTTCGAGCTTTATGCGTTCTAACTCACTATTTTGTTTATCTTTATTAAGTTTGTTATTAGCAATACCAATGGCCATTTGCATCCGCACTAATGGCGATCTTAATTCATGGGATACATCACTTATCAGTCGAATACGTGAGCTAAGTTGCTGCTCTAGTTGCAGCCTCATGGTTTCAAAATCTGTTGCAAGGTCGGCAAACTCATCTTTTCTGTCAAGTAATGACTTTAAATGTTTTCTGTTTGTAATATCTTTGGAAATATCTTTTGTTGCTTGTTTTAAGCTTTTTATCGGTCTGACGACAAACCAAGCCAATAAGAAACTTAATGGAAAACTAATTAAGAACATTGAAACAACAATGCTATAAACAAATTCTTGGAAAAATGAATATAAGTAGGTTTCACTAAAATATCTAAATGCCCGGCTGATGTAGATTCGATAAGTCTGTCCGTCAACTTCAATGGTCATGCCACCAAACAGAATTCTCGCTTTATTAACAACCGAGACAAGTTGTTGAGTCTCCTTCCTGTATTGATCTAAAGTCAACACAAGGTTAGGCATTACTTTGCCAAACCTATCTGTGCCATCAGAGCTTAAAAGGTAAATGTTAAAGTACCTAGGGTGCTCAACTCTCTTTATATTTGAACCCTTTTCAAAGTATTTTTCTATACGTTCTTTGCTTGTCGCAACTTGTTTAATTAAATGGGGAGGTAATTCTTGCAGGCTAACATGGGTACTACTTACTTGCAGAATAATAAGGTTGATAACAAAAACAAGCACAAAGGATAACCAAAACCAAAATAATATTTTCCAAAATAATTTGGCTTTTAATAATTTAATTTTGATCATATAAAATGAACTCTAAGTAGTTTTATTATCTTTAATCATGAGGATAAGTTACATATTGGTAGCCTGCACCATGTATAGTTTTAATTCGCTCACGATGAAGTGAATCAGTTCCTAATTTTTTTCTCAAGTTGCTAACATGAACATCAATACTTCGATCATGCCTCCTGAGCCTTTTACCTAATCCTTCCTTGCTCAACATCTCTCGAGTAACAGCCGACCCTGCGTTGTCCACTAAGACGAGTAATAAATCGTACTCTGCAGAGGTAAATTCTAAACACTCATTAACGAGCAAAACCTGTCGACTACTTCGCATAATGGTTAAATCGTCAAGTTTAACGATATCTTCATCTAAGCTATTTGAAACTGCAGTGGTGGTTCTTCTTGTTACAGCACGTATTCTGGCAATCAACTCTCTTGGATCACAGGGTTTAGCTATGTAATCGTCTGCTCCCATTTCCAAGC
>MAAB01029659.1_pt1 | contig 29384 bp, 26 predicted proteins | sample 1115991 | NCBI WGS metagenome assembly MAAB01 (sample SAMN04961124, study PRJNA320927) | seawater metagenome | isolation source: sample BD02T18 sea water enriched with oil for 18 days | place: USA:Gulf of Mexico | collected 2013-07-27
TTCATTCGTTTTATCAAGATATTGCCAACTAATACCTTGCACACCTGATTCAAAGAAGCTCTTCTGAGTCTCGGTAAATAAGGTTTTTACTTTACCAGTACTGGCATCGGCAATGCGCAACGTGGCATTTTTATGATCACGAGTTGATGAAACAAAAGCAAAATTAGCACTATCTTCTGCCCAATCAATATCCAATAAGCTGCCATCTCTACCGGCTACTTGGTCTGTTATAGTTGAACGGTGATCGTCAGCTGGCATATCTAGCGGGATCACTTTTTTATTTTCAACATCAATCACCACTCGGTGGATTTTGAAAATGTGCTCATCACCCGGTAAAGGGTACTTCCAGACGTCAATATCAGGGTGACCAACAGCTGTTGAAACAATGCCCATTTCACCAACTTTGCGGCCATCATGCTTAAACGTCGTTAATTTTGTAGAATCTGGAGACCATTTCACCACCGGTGTGGCACGTCTTAACCAACCAGAATTATTGGTGGAATAACCAAAATCTTCAATGCCGTCAGTCGTCAACTGGGTTTCTTTATTGCTGGCAATATCACGTAGCCATAAATTGTGCTCTTTAATAAACACCGCGCGTTCACCATTAGGTGCCAACATTTCATTCGCTTTTTTGGCAAGCGAGTTTACTTCACACAAATAACTGCTTAAATCACAACGGTAGCTTTTTCCCTTAATTGAGACATTTAATACTTCTTCTGTTGAAAATGTCACAGAATAAAAGGGAAGTTTATCTTCGCTAACTTCACCTTCGGTAATACGTGCTAAAGCTTCGGCAAGTTTTTGATGATCAAACGCTAGAGTCTTTTTTTGGCTGCTAACATCAAGTTTATAAAAGCGATTGCCTGCGCTGGTATGGCTACGATAAATAAGATCATTGCTTTTTGACCATGTCGGATAATCCACTGTACCAAAAACTAACTTATCGGTGCTTGCTGATAATTGTTTTTCCGCGTGTTGATAATCAGCCATCGTTAATTGATTAGCCTGTGCAAAACTTGCTGTTAAAGCAGCTATAGCGGTAAGCGAGAGCAGTTTCTTCATGAAAACAACCTTTTATTTTTATAATTGCCAATATCATATCAGTATTTAAATTTTGATGGCAGCGCCTATCAACTATGCGTTCCTTAGAAGGAAGTATATTCGTTCAGCTCTGTTTACAACGTCATTTAGGTCAATATTTTGGGGGGAGGTTTGTTAGGCTAAAGCCCAACCTACAATAGAATTGTTGTAGGTTGGCTTACAGGTGAAATAAAGTTACTTTTTCAACTTAGCAAAAGCGTCGGCAAAGGCATTACCCATTGCTGCATTTTCTACCGGTTTGGGTTTATTTGATCTAGGCTGTTTTTGCGCTTGTCTGTTTTGTGGTTTAGCCTGCGTTTTAGCGGTTTGACCATTATTTTGTCGAGGTTTTTTGGGCTGTTCAATAGCATCATCTAAGCGCATCGTTAAACTAATACGTTTTCTGCTTGCGTCTACCTCTAATACTTTAACCTTAACAATTTCGCCAGCCTTGACAACTTCATGAGGATCACTGACAAATTTATCGGTCAGTGACGAAATATGCACTAGCCCGTCTTGATGCACTCCTAAATCAACAAAAGCTCCAAAATTGGCGACGTTTGAGATAACCCCCTCAAGTACCATACCCACTGCTAGGTCATTAATGGTATTGACACCCTCTTTAAACTGAGCCGTTTTGAACTCTGGGCGAGGATCTCTGCCGGGTTTTTCGAGTTCACTAACAATGTCTTTAATGGTTAATTCACCAAACATATCATCAGCCACTTCACTGATGTTTAATTTGCCAAATTGATCACTACTACCGAGTAATGTCAACATATCGGTATTTAATTGCGCGATAATTTTTTCTACTACGGGATAAGTTTCTGGGTGGACACCTGAGCTATCGAGTGGATTGTCACCGTTAGTGATGCGTAAAAAACCGGCCGCTTGTTCAAAAGCTTTAGGCCCAAGACGTGCTACTTTTTTCAACTCTTTACGATTGTTAAAACGGCCATGTTGATCACGATAAGCGATAACGTTTTGTGCCATGGTTTTATTTAAACCTGAAACTCGGGTCAGTAACGCCGCAGAAGCACTATTAAGGTCAACCCCTACATTATTTACACAATGCTCAATAACTTCATCAAGGGTTCGACTTAACTGGCTTTGGTTAACATCATGTTGATATTGACCAACACCAATCGCTTTTGGATCTATTTTTACTAATTCTGCTAAAGGATCTTGTAAACGACGAGCAATAGATACCGCGCCTCGTATTGAAACATCTAAATCTGGAAATTCTTTCGCAGCAAATTCGGAGGCGGAATACACCGAAGCGCCCGCTTCACTGACCAGCATTTTTTGTGGTTTGTTTTTCTCTAAGGTTTGAATAACCTCGCCAACAAGCTTGTCACTTTCGCGAGAACCCGTACCATTGCCTATCGCAATTAATTCCACTTTATATTGTTGGCAAACATTCACTAGCGTACGTAGTGATTTTTCCCAATGATTTTGAGGTGCATGAGGAAAAATAGTCGCGGTATGTAAAAGTTTGCCTGTTGCATCAACAACCGCCAATTTACAGCCTGTTCTTAAGCCAGGATCTAAGCCAATTGTCGTTTTTGCACCCGCTGGTGCCGCCATTAATAAATCTGACAAATTGACGGAAAAGACCTTAATGGCTTCACTTTCAGCACGGTCTCGTAACTGTCCTAATAATTCACTTTCTAGGCTTACGCTTAATTTTGCTTTCCAAGCTAAACGCACAGTTTTAGTTAGAAATTCAGCACCTGCTTGGCCTGTTAAACGAAGATTGTAATGTTCAACAATGATTTGTTCAGCACTTGAATAGCTATTGGCTTCTTGAGTTGGGTCAACCTTGAGCTTTAATTGCAGCATGCTTTCATTTCGACCACGGAACATCGCTAAAGCACGGTGAGAAGGAACTTTTTTCAATAACTCACTGTGGTCAAAATAGTCTTTATATTTGATGCCTTCTTGCTGTTTTCCTTTGGCAACACTACTGGTTAAATGCGCTTGATTAAGTAAATGTTTACGTAATTTTTTCAACAAATTTGCGTCTTCAGCAAAACGCTCTGCGATAATATAACTCGCCCCTTCTAGTACTAATTTTTCATCACTAAAGCCTGCTGACTCATTGATAAACGCTGACGCTTCTTGCTCTGGTGATAACTGCCAATGGTTATAGAGTTTATTGGCGAGTGGCTCAAGCCCAGCTTCAATAGCAATTTGTCCTTTGGTGCGTCTTTTCGGGCGGTAAGGTAAGTATAAATCTTCAAGCGTTGTTTTATTGTCCGCCTGATTTATCTCATTTTTTAGCGACGGCGTTAGTTTACCTTGCTGTTCGATGCTGGTTAAGATGACTTTTCTTCGATCAGATAAGTCACGTAAATAACGTAACCGTTGATCGAGATGACGTAGGTGATTGTCATCTAACCCTTGGGTCGCTTCTTTTCGATAACGGGCAATAAAGGGAACCGTTGCGCCATCATCAAGTAAGCTAATAGCAGTAATAATTTGTGCGGTTTTTACGTTAAGTTCTTGAGCTATTTGCTCGGCAATTTGAGCCATTCAAATAAATCCATATCAAAAATATTTTATCTCTGAAATATTGGGGCAATCATAGATAAATACAAGTTTTAAAAGCCGGATTTTTTGCTAACTTAAAAGTCTGATAAGAAGTAGAGAGGGGATTAAATAAAAATTGCCCACTTAACATCAATTATATAGCTTAGGACAAGCCGAAAATTTTAGTTAAGTGAGCAAAATTATTATTGCACTAACAGCGCAACAATCGTTTTTACATTTGAGTAAGAATACCAACAATTACTGCAGTTAATACGATGCTGCTAGTAATAACACCACGAACGGTAGTCATTGGACCTTGTTTACCCATAATCGCATTAATTTCTAATACCGCAACGATACCTAATGATATCCACATTGCAGTAGAGCCAGTTCCCATGCCGTAACCCGCAAAGTGAGGACCTGCCATCATACAAAATGCCATAGGGGCAGAAAATAAAGTATTCGTACGAGATGCTAATAAAGCTTTTGCGCCTGCTGCTGGAGCATCGCCTTCAACCATACCTAAAGCAATTTTTTGATTCGGCCAGATAATTAACCAAACATTTAAGAACATCAAAGTACCCATTGCCGCACCAACAACAATGTATTCATTCATCACATTCATTTTCTGAACGCCAACAAGTAATATAACACCTGTTAAAAAGGTAAACATTGCTCCCCAACGGAACCACCAAAGCGCAGCTGGTGCTAATTTGGCTTTACCATCGGCTAAACCTTCAGGTGTTGCTGACTTAAAATAGCCACCTTGAATAAAGTTGAAATAGTATAACAAACCGATCCATGTCATACCGAAGAGCAAATGCCCCCAACGCGTCAACATGTTAATAATGTCCATGAGTTCCATAATCTACCTACCCTTTTTATTGATTTTAGTGATAATTTTAGAAGTTAAGTTATGGAATTAGCCTAATGCCAAAACTTAAAGCCGCCCTAGTGTGATAAAATATCAACCAAAGGTAAAGCGGTAAAGCCCACTTACATTAAAATATATCATTTGTTTGACTAGCCAAAATAGTGAAGTTGAACCTCAAGTATATTTTATATTCACAATTGACCTGATTTCTTAGATTTCAATATCACGATGACTTATGTCATTTCATGAATTTCTTCCCTTTACCTGTCAGCTTACTTTACAGAGTTTTAAATTAACATCATCCCTTCCTCTTTTTATGCCGATAAATCAAACAATTAACATTTGGGCTCGATATTTGCAATTATTGGATAAATCATTAAAACAATAGTGGAGAAATAATAATGTTAATAAAAGCATTACGGCTTACGACTTTAATCTGCAGTCTACTGCTCAGCAGTTTATCCCATGCAACAATTATCACCATGGATTTTGTTGATTGGGTAGGATGGGAAGGTTATAAGATTACCGGCACCTTTACTTATGACGACACATCACTTGATGCTAATGGCTTTGTTAATTACAACATGAACGAGCCCCTACCAGATCCTCTCCCAGATCCCTTGCCTGATCCAGTTCCCATCCCAGATACTGGTGATTTAACGTTATCTTTTTCTTTATTTAATTCATCAGGTGATTTGTTGGATTCATGGAATATAACAGATGATAGTGATGCAAAATTCCAATATCATCATGGTGATACCTTTGTTAGCTATTTTGAGTTCAAAGATACTTATGAAATTCTCGGTACTGGTATAGCAACCCAAAACGGTGGCGTTTCTGGTGGTCTTGTGCTTTGGATAAGTGGCGGTGATAACCCACTTGATGGCTCGGATACTGCATTATATGTAACCGCACCTACCTCTACTTCTACCCCAGTACCGGAGCCTGCACCTTTAGCGCTCTTGGGGCTAGGATTAGCCGGCATTGGATTTTCTCGTCGCAAACAGCGTAAAGCTTAAACCGCATTTACCGAGTAAACCAATGAATAGGGTCAGAGCGTTTGGAATATAACCTCTGACCCTTTTTCATTAACTTAGTTTATTTTGAATCACATCTGTATTGTTTAAAGATGGGTAATATTACGTCTGCCATGGTTAATTTTAATCAATACATAAGCCACGTCATATATTGTTATTCTAAACAATAACACCTACTTGTTATTTATTTTGTCATTGTTCATCATGATATTTCTCGCTAAAATAACAAGATGAAAAAATCAAATTATATTACCCGTGCTGGCTGGGATCGTCTTGACCAAGAGCTAAAATACCTTTGGAAAGATGAGCGACCACGCATTACCAAATCAGTATCTGAAGCTGCTGCCCAAGGCGACAGAAGTGAAAATGCGGAATATATTTACGGAAAAAGGCGATTACGTGAAATTGATCGTCGGGTGCGCTTTTTAGTCAAGCGCACCGAAGATTTAACCATCGTCTACCCTAATCCCCAGCAAGAAGGTAAAGTGTTTTTTGGCGCTTGGGTTACACTGGTCGACGAATCCGAGCAAGAAGTCACTTATCGCATTGTTGGTCCTGATGAATGGGACGTTAAAAATGGTGAGATCAGTATTGATTCCCCAATGGCACGAGCATTAATTGGAAAACGTGTCGACGATGAAATTATCGTAAAGACCCCTGAGGGTGAGCGCGAGTTGGAAGTCATCAAAATTTGGTATAAATAACACCATGGTTAATATCGTAATAAAATTGGTGATAAACGTCGTAATTGTTAAGATAGTGCAAAAATTGTTGTCATCTTTTGGAGTGTTTTGTGAATAAAAGTTTTATCACTAATGTCTTGGCTTTATTGTTAACCCTGTGCGGTCACTTTTTATCGCAACCACTTATCTTCACTGTTGGTATATTTGCTTTGTCGGGTGCGGTTACCAATTGGCTGGCAGTGCATATGCTTTTTGAAAAAATACCTTTCCTTTATGGCTCGGGAGTAATTCCAGCACGTTTTGAAGATTTTAAAGCGGGCATACGTGAATTAATGATGGAACAATTTTTTACCGAAGAAAACATAGATCGTTTTTTAAGCTCTCACAGTGAAAATGGCCACAAGTCAGTAGGATTAGATTTAGCGCCCATTATTGAGAAAGTTGATTTAAGTCCTGCCTTTGATGATTTGATTGAGGTTATCGAGAATTCTTCCTTTGGTGGCATGTTAGCCATGGTTGGTGGTAGTGAAGCCTTGCAACCATTACGAGAGCCTTTCATCGAAAAAATGAAATCTACCGTCGGAAATATTTCTCAAAGTGACGAGTTTAATGCCATTTTGCGTGATGAATTAGAACAGCCCAATGTGATGGCAGAAATGCGAGAAAAAGTCAGTGATATTATTGAACAGCGTTTAAATGAATTAACCCCACAATTAGTTAAAGAAATCATTCAAACGATGATCCGTAAACATTTAGGTTGGTTAGTTGTCTGGGGTGGCGTCTTTGGTGGATTAATCGGTTTAATCGCACAACTGACTGGTACTTTTTAATTCCTCTTTTAACCAACATTTCTTTATACCAAGTGAATGAAATATCTGTTCACTTAGTATTGGACTAATTAAGCATGAAATATTTCATTTCTACTCTTTTAATCCTTGCCGTTAATGGCTATTATTTGCTCGTAAAAACACTGTTTTTTTCGCCCTAGAATATTAAGAAAATATTTTGGGTTTTTCCTCCTCAAATTAAAAGGTAATTGGAGTCATGTTTGGTAGCTTAAAGGCTTTGCCAGCCGATCCTATTTTAGGATTATTAGCAAAATATCGTGAAGATACAAATCCACAAAAAATCGACTTAGGTGTTGGTGTTTATAAAAATGAAGCAGGTCATACCGCCATTTTGGATTGTGTGAAAAAAGCTGAGAAATATCGATACGATAACGAAGATACCAAGGTGTACATTGGCCCAACAGGATCACCACTTTTCAACAACGAAATGGCTAAATTAATTTTTGGTGATCATAAAGTTTTAAATGAAAATCGTGCCCGCACCGTTTCTACTCCTGGTGGAACTGGCGCTTTACGTGTTGCTGCAGAATTTATAAAGTCATGTAAAGCAGGTGCTACCATTTGGGTGAGTAATCCAACGTGGGCAAATCATACTGGCTTATTTCAAGCAGCTGGCTTGACGGTAAAAACTTACCCATATTATGATCACAATAATAAATCGTTAGATTTTGATGGCATGTTAGCGGCGCTTAAAGAAGTTAGCGCTGATGATGCGGTGTTATTACATGCCTGTTGTCATAACCCAAGTGGCATGGATTTAAATCAGCAACAATGGCAACAAGTAGCAGAAGTTGCTAAGTCTGTTGGCTTTTTACCCGTTATTGATATGGCTTACCAAGGTTTTGGTGAAGGTTTAGACGAAGACGCTTACGGTTTACGTTTGATGGCTGACAGTGTTGAAGAAATGCTCGCTTGTAGTTCATGTTCGAAAAATTTCGGTTTATACCGTGAACGTATCGGCGCTTGTACCATTATTGGTAAATCATCTACTGCCGTTGATATAGCAAATTCAGTATTACTTTACGTAGTACGTGTAATTTATTCTATGCCACCAGCACATGGTGCCGCCTTAGTTGAAACTATTCTACAATCAGACGAATTGCGTAACCAATGGCATGCTGAATTAAAAAAAATGCGTGACAGAATCAATGGTAATCGTCAGTTGTTAGTTAATAAATTGGTGGAGAATGGCGTAACACGTGACTTTAGTTTTATTACTCGTCAAATGGGCATGTTCTCTTTCTTAGGTATTACTCCTGAGCAAGTACAACAACTACAAGATGAATACAGCATTTACATGGTTGGCTCAAGCCGAATGAGTATTGCTGGTATAGCTAACAGTAATGTAGATTATTTAGCTCAGTCGATTGCGAAAGTTTTATAACTTTCAATAGAAAAACTGAAGTAAAAACGGATGCCGAGTAATCGCCATCCGTTTTTATATACAGGATGTATGGTATGTCGCGATCACATGGATGTGAATGAGTGACGATGTACAGGATGTATGGTATGTCGCGATCACATGGCCGTTCTTAGGCATCCTGCCTCCACGGCATTAATGCTTCCATGCACGTCGATGTGAATGAGTGACGATGTACAGGATGTACTATCAGGTTTTAAGTTCGAGACAAAACTTAGACCCTACATCCATATAGGCAATTACGTAATTGCAGGAGCATAATTTCGTATATGGATCTCACGTATAGGATTAATCATGAAAATAGCAGCCTTATCTGATATTCATAGTAATGTTTTTGCTCTTGAAGCGGTTATACAAGACGCTAAACAGCGCGGCTATGATGTGATGGTTAACCTCGGTGATATTCTTTACGGTCCAATTGCTCCTAAAGCCACCTTTGAACTGTTAATGGAGCATAACTTAACGACTATAAGTGGTAATCAAGACCGACAAATTGTCGAAGCAACACCACAAGAAATCACTGATAATGCCACCATGGGTTTTATCATTGATGATCTCGGAACAAAGCCTATTCAATGGATGAAACAGTTACCATTTGATCATCAACTTACCGATGATGTTTATTTGTGTCATGGCACACCAACTAACGATCTTGTTTATTTATTAGAAGACGTTGCATTAGGTTATCCACAGCTCAGACAAAACAATAAAATCTTAACTTTGATTGCCGAGCAAACTTCCAAGCTCATTTTGTGTGGCCATACCCATATTCCCAGAACTGTTACATTGACAACAGGTCAAACAATTGTAAATCCGGGCAGCGTTGGCCTGCCAGCATACACTGATGATGAACCACTCGTACATTCCATGGAAACCTTTAGCAGTCATGCTCGATATGCCATGATTGAACAAGGCAAAGATGGCTGGGTAATTGAACATATCAATGTGCCTTACGATGTAAAAAGTGCAGTAAACGCATCATTGCAACGGGGAAGGGAAGATTGGCAACACTTTCTTTCTACAGGCCGTAAATTGAGTAAAAAAATTTCATCGTAAAATTTTCATGATATTATGCGCAAATTATTAGGTCATAGGAGCAAAGGCTAGTGACAACAGGTAACTTATTTATACTTTCAGCGCCAAGTGGTGCAGGGAAATCTAGCTTAATTACAGCATTACTTAAACAAGATAGTTCGCGCTTGATGCAAGTATCTGTTTCGCATACCACACGAGATAAGCGACCAGGGGAAGTTGATGGCCAACATTACCATTTTATTGCTATTGACCAGTTTAAGAAGCAAATTAGTCGTAATGAGTTTTATGAGTATGCGGAAGTGTTTGGTAATTATTACGGCACTTCTGAAGCCGCAATAGATCAACAACTTGCCAAAGGTATTGATGTATTTCTTGATATTGATTGGCAAGGTGCCCAACAGGTAAGAATGAAAAAACCTGATGTGACTACGATTTTTATTAGTCCACCATCTAAACAAGAACTGGAAAATCGATTAAAGGGTCGAGGGCAAGATAGCGAAGCCGTGATTCAAGATCGTATGGGACAAGCACAAGCAGAATGTTCACATTATCAAGAATTCGATTACATCATCATCAATGATGATTTTCAGCAAGCTTTGGCTGATTTAACCACGATTGTGGACAATCAGCGCTTAAAACGTAGTCAACAAGTAGAAAATCATCAACTTTTGTTTAAAGATCTATTGGCTAACGATTAAGCACATAGTAAACTACGCAACTATTTTATGAAAAATATCAATTGAGCTGATTAATTAGCGACTTGATATTATAACGTTGGAGTGACCAAATGGCTCGCGTAACTGTTGAAGATGCCGTAGATAAAGTCGGCAATCGTTTTGACTTGGTGTTAATTGCATCTCGTCGTGCTCGTCAAATTGCTACTGGTGGTAAAGAACCATTGGTTGAACGAGAAAATGATAAACCCACTGTTCTTGCATTGCGTGAGATTGAAGCAGGTTTAATCACAACTGATGTAATGAATGAATCTGACCGTCATGAACAAGTTCAACAAGAATCTGCTGAACTTGCTGCTGTAGCAGCTATTGTTGGTGGTCATCCGTCACTATAAGCTTGATAGCTTTATTGAGATGTAAGCGCGTAATTATGATTTCATGATTGCGCGTTTTTTATTGAAAAAAATAAAACCTTCATAGATAGCTTTGTCGCTTGGTATTCCTACTCATTCGTCGTATTCTAACTATCACAATCTAAAGCTAAGTTTAACCATCTTACAGGAAAATTTGCGTGTATCTTTTTGAGCCTTTAAAAGCACATGTTTCAAGCTATTTATCAAAAGTACAAATAGACCTTCTAAAGCAGGCCTATGTTGTCGCTCGAGATGCTCATGAAGGGCAAAAGCGCTCCAGCGGAGAGCCTTACATCACGCATCCTGTGGCAGTTGCCCATAATTTAGCAAAAATGAACCTAGATTATGAAACACTCATGGCCGCATTGCTGCATGATGTGATTGAAGATACTGAAGTTACCAAAGATGAATTAGCCGAATTATTTGGTCATACCGTTGCCGAATTGGTTGAAGGTGTCAGTAAGCTAGATAAATTAAAATTTGATAACAAAGAAGAAATGCAAGCGGAAAACTTCCGCAAAATGGTACTTGCCATGGTGCAAGACATTCGTGTGATATTGATCAAACTCGCCGATCGCACCCATAATATGCGCACCTTAGAGTCACTTCGTCCTGATAAACGCCGTCGTATTGCCCGTGAAACCTTAGAAATATATGCTCCGATTGCCAACCGTTTAGGCATTCATGAGATTAAGAACGAATTAGAAATTTTGGGCTTTGAAGCACTTTATCCCATGCGTTCACGCGCGCTTAAGTCAGCTGTCAAACAGGCCCGTGGTAACCGCAAAGAAATTATCAATAATATCCAAGAAGAAATAACCGTACGCTTGGCAGAACATGGTATTGAAGCACAAGTGATCGGCAGAGAAAAACACTTATTCTCTATTTATCGTAAAATGCTCAATAAAGAATTGATGTTTAACGAAGTAATGGATATTTACGCTTTTAGAGTGGTAGTTGATAATAAAATAGATAATTGTTATCGCGCTTTAGGTGCAGTACACAACTTATTTAAACCCATTGAAGGTCGCTTTAAAGATTATATCGCTATTCCAAAAACCAATGGTTATCAATCGTTACATACATCTCTTATTGGCCCTCATGGTATCCCTGTCGAAATTCAAATCCGTACCCACGACATGGACCAAATGGCAGATAAAGGGGTCGCAGCTCACTGGCTTTATAAACAAGAAGATGATGACAGAGGCACAACCGCGCAACTGAAAGCACGTCGTTGGATGCAAAGTTTACTTGAATTACAACAAAGTGCCGGCAGCTCTTTTGAATTTATTGAAAACGTAAAATCAGATTTATTTCCCGAAGAAATTTATGTCTTTACCCCAGATGGACGTATCATCGAATTGCCGATGGGCGCAACTCCAGTAGATTTTGCCTACGCTGTACATACTGATGTTGGGAACTCTTGTGTCGGCGTCAAAGTTGACCGAAAACCTTTTCCTCTCAGTCAGGCAATTGATTCCGGACAAACGATCGAAGTTATCACCTCCTCAGCCGCTCGTCCTAACGCCTCTTGGCTTAACTTTGTTGTAACTGCTAAAGCCCGTTTGCAAATTCGCACCTATTTGCGTTCACAAGAACAAACCGAGTCTCATGCTTTGGGCAAACGCTTATTAAATCATGCGCTTGGAAAAACCAAAATTGAAGACATTGAACAAGAAAAAATTGATCAAGTGGTGACTGAAACAGGTAATAAAAACCTTGATGAATTGTTGATCAATATTGGCTTAGGTAACGCCTTAAGCATTGGTATTGCCCGCCGCTTGACCGATGAATTTACCGATGAGTCTTCTACAGCCAATCATAAAACTAAAATGCCTATAAAAGGCACCGAAGGCATGCTGGTAAGTTACGGTAAATGCTGTCGACCTATTCCTGGTGATGCCATCCTAGCCTATTTGAGCCCTGGTAAAGGCTTAATGGTACATCAACAAGGTTGCCGAAATATCAAAGGCTCTCAAGAATCGCAATTATTCCCTGTTAAATGGGATAGTGATATTGACCGTGACTTTATCGCCAAATTGCGGGTAGAAATTGTCAATCACCAAGGCGCTTTGGCGGCTTTAACAAATGTCGTCGCCCGTGGCGATTCTAATGTGAATACCTTAAACTCAGGTGAAAAAGAGTCTGGTTTATACGTTATTGATATGGAAATTACCTGTCGTGACCGTATTCATCTTGCTGATATTATTCGTAGAATTAAAGTGATGGTTGATGTGCAACGTGTTGTACGCAACAAATAAGGAAAATATAACCATGAAAACAATTATTAATACTGACAATGCCCCAAGTGCAATAGGCACTTATAGCCAAGCCGTTAAAGTTAACAATACTGTTTATCTTTCTGGTCAAATACCTTTATTACCAGAGTCTATGGAAGTGATTTCTGACGATTTTGCTGAGCAAGCGCATCAAGTATTTAAAAATTTATCCGCGGTTTGTCAAGCGGCTGACGGCTCACTCAATGATATGGTTAAAGTGAATATTTTCTTAATGGACTTAAGCCAATTCGCGACGGTAAACGAGATTATGAGTCAATATTTTCAACAACCTTATCCTGCGCGAGCCGCAGTGCAAGTTTCACGTTTACCTAAAGATGTTGCCATTGAAATTGACGGCGTGATGGAATTACCTAACGTTAGTTAACTAAAAATCTTGCGCTCAACTAAAAAATTAAAATGTGAAATGTAATGACTCCAGAAAGATTATCAAGAATTAACGCCATGTTAGATCACCGCCAGCCAGATCTCACCGTCTGTATGGAAGGTGTGCATAAAACCCATAACCTTGCTGCCGTAGTAAGAACCGCTGATGCTATTGGTATCAGTGACGTTCATGCGGTATGGAAAAATGAACGGATGCGGGTTTCTGGTGGCAGTGCTGCTGGTAGCCAAAACTGGGTGGATGTGCATAATTACACCAGCACAGAAGCGGCTATTAAAGAATTAAAGTCTCAAAACATGCAAATATTGGTGACCAATCTTTCAGAAACTTCGATCGACTTTCGTGAGATTGATTACACCAAACCTACGGCAATCATTTTAGGACAAGAAAAATTTGGTGCATCACAAACGGCACTTGAAATGGCTGACCAAGATATTGTTATTCCGATGGTTGGCATGGTGCAATCATTGAATGTTTCAGTGGCAAATGCGGTTGTTCTTTATGAAGCACAGCGCCAACGTAAAGCAGCAGGGATGTATGATACCGCGAGAATTTCATATCAACGTCGTCAACGGTTCTTATTCGAAGGTGGTCACCCTATTTTTGCAAGTGCCTGCCAACGTAAAGGGTTGCCTTATCCTGAGATAAATGAAGAAGGACAAATTGTTGCCTCAGATGAATGGTGGCAACAAATGCAAATGACCCAAGAAGCTTGGCAAGAACTTGATAATTAGGATATAAAAAGAGGTAAATAGGTGTCAGGAAATCAACAAGGAATAGGAAATCTTGCCCGAATAGCCATTTCAACACTCAAAGGTGTTGGACCAAGCATGGCAGAAAAGTTGGCGAAAATAGGGCTAGTTTCCCTACAAGACTTACTTTTTCATTTACCCAATCGTTATGAAGATCGCACCAGAGTCACCACTATTCGCGATTGTATGCCCGGCATTTTTACCAATATCATCGGTGAAATCACCAACAACCAAATAATACAAGGCCGTCGTCGTATGATGATGGTCACCGTTAATGATGGCACCGGCTCAGTCAATCTTCGTTTTTTTCACTTTTCTGCCGCGCAAAAAAATAACTTACCCATTGGTTTAAATATTCGCTGTTACGGCGAGATCCAACGAGGGGCTCGTAGTCTGGAAATCATCCACCCAGAATATAAGTCACTAGAGCATGATACTCCGCTCACGCCAGCTGAAGAAACACTGACACCGGTTTATCCAACGACTGATGGTTTACGCCAAATTACCTTACGAAACTTAACCGAACAGGCATTAACCCGCCTTAAACGAGGTCAAGTTGACGAATTATTGCCTGATGAATTTAACCTCGAAAGCTATACCTTAGCGCAAGCGTTAGCGTTTATTCATCGGCCCTCACCTGATACTTCAGTATTACAGTTAGAAGCAGGTAAACACCCCGCACAACTGCGCTTGATCAAAGAAGAGTTATTGGCGCATAACTTAAGTATGTTAAAGCTGCGACAATCAAGTGATGTTCATCAAGCAGTTTCATTAACCGCTCGCCAGCAATTAAATGATGACTTTTTAGCGTCATTGCCCTTTTCACCCACCAATGCTCAATCGCGGGTAGTTAAAGAAATACGACAAGACTTAGCTAAACAGCAACCTATGATGCGCTTAGTACAAGGTGATGTAGGCTCAGGAAAAACCTTAGTGGCCGCTCTCGCAGCGATCACCGCTATTGGTGAAGGGTATCAAGTGGCTTTGATGGCACCTACCGAAATACTTGCCGAACAGCATGCTATTAATTTTCAGCAATGGTTTGAACCCCTTGATATTACTGTTGGCTGGTTAGCAGGAAAAACCAAAGCCAAAGCACGTAGACACGCGTTAGAGCATATTGAAAATGGTAATATGCAAATGGTCGTCGGCACTCACGCACTTTTTCAAGAGCAAGTGAAGTTCAACAAACTGGCATTGATTATTATTGATGAACAACATCGATTTGGTGTGCATCAACGGTTATCACTGCGTGAAAAAGGGGCTTTTGAGGGGAATTATCCCCATCAATTGATCATGACGGCAACTCCTATTCCCCGCACCTTGGCAATGACTGCCTATGCTGACTTGGATACCTCGGTAATAGATGAACTACCACCGGGACGAACACCGATAACAACTGTCGCTTTACCTGACACCCGGCGTGACGATGTAATAGAACGTATTCGTCAGTCATGCAGCAATGAGAGCCGTCAGGCTTATTGGGTATGTACCTTAATAGAAGAGTCTGAAGTTTTGGAATGCCAAGCCGCTGAAGACACTGCTGTTTATTTGCAGGCACAATTAGCTGATCTCAAAATAGGTCTCGTGCATGGGCGAATGAAAGCAGCAGAAAAACAAGCGGTGATGGCCGAGTTTAAAAAAGGTAATCTGCATTTATTAGTAGCCACTACCGTTATCGAAGTGGGTGTCGATGTGCCCAATTCCAGCTTAATGGTGATAGAAAACCCCGAACGTTTAGGCTTGGCACAATTGCATCAATTACGAGGGCGTGTCGGTCGAGGATCAGTCGCTTCACATTGTGTATTGATGTATAAAAGTCCCTTATCCAAAACTGCGACCAAACGTTTAGCGGTACTAAGGGAAAGTAATGACGGCTTTGTTATTGCGCAAAAAGATCTCGAAATTCGTGGTCCCGGTGAGTTACTCGGTACCAAACAAACCGGACTGGCCGATTTAAAAATTGCTGACTTATTACGTGATGCTGATCTTATTCCACAAATTCAGCAACACGCCTTTTTACTTTGGAAAAAACACCCCGAAAACGCTATTGCGCTAATTGACCGTTGGTTAGGTAGCCGCGAACATTTTAGTAACGCTTAACCTTCCCCCTAACAAATCAGGGAATTTACGCTGAGCAGTTAATAATTGCCTAAAAATACGATAGACTAGGGCTAATTATCTAGCGTAGCGAAAACTTTATGTCATCACCAGAGCAACCTTCATTGAGCAATCAACAATCAGCAGATTCAGAGAAAACCACCCATTTTGGTTACCAGACGGTAGATAAAGGTGAAAAAGAGTCAAAAGTTGCTGGCGTATTTCATTCAGTTGCCGCGCAATACGATGTGATGAATGATTTAATGTCGTTTGGCATTCACCGGTTATGGAAGCGTTTCACCATCGATGCCAGTGGTGTTCGTCCCGGTAATAAAGTATTGGATCTTGCGGGTGGTACCGGTGATTTAACCGCGAAATTTTCTAAATTGGTTGGCCGTGAAGGCAAAGTGATATTAGCTGATATTAACAGCTCTATGCTTAATGTTGGACGAGATAAGTTGCGTGATAAAGGTTTAGTGCAAAATATTGAATATGTGCAAGCCAACGCCCAATACTTACCCTTTGAAGACAATACTTTTGATGTTATCACCATTGCTTTTGGTTTACGTAATGTCACCGATAAAGACATGGCATTACGTTCGATGTATCGAGTTTTAAAACCCGGCGGTCGATTATTAGTTTTGGAGTTTTCAAAACCTGAACATGACATTATCAATAAAGTATACGACTTCTATTCTTTTAACATATTGCCTAAAATCGGCGATATTGTGGCTAAAGACGGCGAAAGCTACCAGTACTTAGCAGAATCTATTCGCATGCACCCCGATCAGGAAACCCTAAAAAGCATGATGGATGATGCCGGCTTTGAACAAACTTCTTATAAAAACCTCACCGATGGTGTGGTTGCCTTGCATAAAGGTTATAAGTTTTAATTTGTTATGAGTCAGCTAATGCATCAACAAGCACTGTGTGCTTTGCTTGAAAAAATCATCAATGAGGTATTGGCCTTAAACGTTAATGGTTTAGGGGCGTTATTGCCATTAGAACAGAAGACCCTAACGGTGTTATTAGCTGAATTAACTTTTCCATTAAGCTTTTCCGTTGATCAGCAACAGATTTTAGTTACGTCATTAACCGAGCGTAGTGATTGTCAATTAACCAGTAGTATCGCCAGCCTGATTGCCTTGAAGAAAGAGCAGCAGATAACTGAGCTGATTAAACAAGATAAGCTTGAACTCAATGGTGACATGAAAGTAGCTCAACAGTTTGCTGCACTTTTTGAAAACTTAGCCATTGATTGGCAATCAGAACTCGCTGTGCATATCGGTGATATTCCCACTTATAAATTGTCGCAGTTTTCATTATGGTTAGGCGAAAAAGTCAAATTTGCCGCGAAACAAATACCCGCAGATGCCAGTGAATGGTTGGTGCATGAAAAGCGACTAGTCGTCACGCGCAGTCAAATCAGCTCGTTTAACCAGCAGGTAACTAGCATTGCAGATGAAGTACTTAGTCTACAAGCAAGAATAGAGCAGCTTGCTGAGAAACTTACAACAACACCATCAACGACCAAAATCTAAGGAAGCAAGTGAGCAGTTTTCGTTTATATCGTATTGTAAAAACTTTTCTTAACTATGGTTTAGACGAACTATTACCCGCTAAAAAACTGCCTTGGTTTATAAAGCTGGGTCGTTTAAGTCTTTTTTGGATTGGCAGAAAACATAAAGACAAACCCTTAGCACAACGTTTTCGCTTAGCGATTGAGTCTCTTGGTCCAGTGTTTATCAAATTTGGCCAAATGCTTTCAACCCGTCGCGATCTACTGCCTGATGATTTTGCTAATGAACTCGCCTTATTACAGGATCAAGTTGCCGCTTTTGATGGTGAACTTGCACAACAAATTATTATCGATGCCATAGGGCGTGAAACCTTCAACGAGTTATTCCGCGATTTTGACCTTGAAGCGTTAGCTTCTGCTTCTATTGCGCAAGTACACACAGCAACCTTAATGCAGGAAGGGCTTGAAAAGAAAGTCGTCATTAAAGTATTACGCCCTAAGATTGAAAAAGTGATCCGTGCCGACCTCAAAGTAATGGCTTTATTTGCCAAAATATTATCGCGTTGGTTACCTGACGGAAAACGCTTACGACCTAAAGAAGTAGTTGCTGAATATAAAAAAACGATCATTGATGAACTCGATTTAAATCGTGAAGGCGCTAACGCTATTCAATTAAAACGCAATTTTAGCCAAGGCAGTGAATACGACCATGTCTTGCACGTACCTGAAATTTATAGTGAATATAGCCATAAAAATGTTTTAGTGATGGAGCGTATTTATGGCATTGGTGTTGCTGACGTTGAGACATTAACCGGTCTTGGTGTTGATATGAAATTATTGGCAGAGCGCGGGGTTGAAGTATTTTTCACCCAAGTGTTTCGGGACAGCTTTTTTCATGCAGATATGCACCCCGGCAATGTATTTGTTGATGCCACTAATCCAGCTGATCCTACATGGATTGCCATAGATTGTGGCATTGTTGGTACGTTAAACCGTGAAGACAAACGTTACCTCGCTGAAAATTTTGTCGCTTTTTTTAATCGTGACTATCGTAAAGTGGCACAATTACATGTCGACTCAGGTTGGGTTCCAGCAGGCACCAGTGTTGATGAATTTGAATTTGCGATCCGCACCGTTTGTGAGCCAATTTTTAATAAGCCCCTGGCTGAAATATCCTTTGGTCAAGTCTTGGTTAACCTGTTTAATACCGCCCGTCGTTTTAATATGGAAGTACAACCACAGCTGGTATTATTACAAAAAACGTTGCTTTATATTGAAGGATTAGGCCGTCAACTTTATCCTCAACTAGATTTATGGCAAACCGCAAAACCCTTTTTAGAAAACTGGGTCAAAGAACAAATGGGTGTTAAAGCGGTGTTTACTAAAATTAAAGAAAACATCCCCTTTTGGAATGAAAAACTCCCTGAAATTCCCGATCTTATTTACGATTACTTAAAAACGGGCAAAGAAACCCAACAACAGCAAGTTGCCTTGCTTAAACAAATTCATAATGAACAGCAGCAGAATAACAAAAAACTTGTTGTTGCTATTGTAGTAAGCGCTATGCTGATAGCAGCTGCCGTTATTGTTAGCTAAGGACTTCGCTATTTTGTCTTCTTTACCATCTATATTAGCGGGGCCAATGGTTCGACACCTTACTCCTCGTCAAATCACCTTTTGGTTGGTTACCAGTAAAGCTTTTCAGCTGACTTTTCAGTTATATAACGAAGATAAAACATTACTTGTAGAAAGAGAGTTAACCGATGATGAGCTACAAACCATCCCAATTGGTCAACATGCATTTATCAATTTGATTAGCATTGCCACCGACGAAACATTACCCGTCCAGCAACTGTTGCATTACAACTTTCTTTTTACCGATCAGCAAAAACAAACATCGTTGAAACAATTAATTCCCGATCTGTCTTATCAAGGGGCTGATTTACCTAGCTTTGTTATTCCTCAAGATATTCATCAGATGTTGCATGGTTCCTGTCGTAAACCCCATTTTGATAGTGGTGATGGTTTAGCGCAAATAGATACCTTACTTTCAGCAGAGCCACATTGTGCACAAAAACGTCCGGCATTATTAATGATGTCGGGAGATCAAATTTATACCGACGATGTTGCCGGCCCGATGTTGGTTGCTATTCATCAAGTAATAAAAACACTCGGTTTGTTTGATGAACAATGGCAAGGCGCTCATGTTAACAATAGCGAAGCATTATTTAACAGTGAATTTTGTTATTACCAGCGTGACAAGTTATTGCCCCATAATGCTGCCAATAAGGCGACTTACGAAAATATTTTTGCCGCCAGTAAAAAGCCAATATTTACTTCAGTAAATGCAAAAAATCATTTGGTGACCTTAGCTGAAACCTTTGCGATGTACATATTAGTATGGTCGCCAGAGTTATGGCAATTAGTTGATTTGTCTTCCGATAAAATCCCGGAAAATCACCTTAAACAATATCAACAAGAATTGGCTATTATCGAAGATTTTAGCCAAGGTTTATCGAAAGTTCGCCGCGCATTAGCTCATATTCCTAGTTACATGATTTTTGATGATCATGATATTACCGACGATTGGAATTTAACCCGCGCTTGGGAAGAGGCCGCTTATGGCAATGCTTTTTCCAAACGTATCATTGGCAATGCCTTAGTAGGATATTGGTTATGTCAGGGCTGGGGCAATGCGCCAGAAAAGTTTGCCTCATTAAATGAGCAGGCTGATGACTTTTTTACTGAACAAGGGGTTAACAATCAAGAAGATTTGATTGAGCAACTTTATGCATGGCAGCAATGGCACTATAGTTTAGCCACGACGCCTAAAGTAGTTGTTTTAGATACCCGAACACAACGCTGGCGTTCAGAAAGTCGTGCTTCAAAGCCTTCAGGCTTAATGGACTGGGAGGCCTTGTCAGAACTTCAACAAGAACTCATTAATGAGCCAAAAGTGATCATGGTTTCACCTGCGCCTGTTTATGGGGTCAAGTTGATAGAAACGATTCAACGCATTTTTACTTTTTTTGGTCAGCCATTAATGGTTGATGCAGAAAATTGGATGGCACATCCCGGCACTGCCAATGTCATGCTCAATATTTTCCGCCACGTTAAAACCCCTCCGGAATTTATTATTCTTTCAGGCGATGTGCATTACTCCTTTGTTTACGATGTTAGCCATCGATTCCAGCGCAGTAGATCCAAAATTGTGCAAATAACCAGTAGTGGCATTAAGAATCAATTCCCATCGGGTTTAATACGCAATCTAGATAAGCTCAACCGATTTTTATATGCGACTTATTCACCGTTAAACTGGTTTACTAAACGACGTCGAATGAAAATTCGGGTGAGAAAACCCAATGGTGATGAACAACAGACATTATTTAATGGCAGCGGTATTGGGCAAATAACTCTTACCCATGATGAAGATATTGTCGAAGCGAAATCATTTTGTGCTGACGGCTCAGAAGTGCTTTTTCAAAGCAAAAAAGAATCAGAAAATGAGCAGGCATAATACCTGCTCGTTATTCTTTATGTTACTTCGCGTTTTGTTGCTTGATCCAATCTTTAGTTAATTCTTCTAATAGCGCCAAAGGCAAGCTACCGTTTTTCAGCATTTGATCATGAAAAAGACGAATGTTGAATTTATCACCTAATGACTGCTCTGCCAATTCACGTAATTCTCTAATTTTGATTTCACCAATTTTGTAAGACAAAGCTTGTGCTGGCCAGCTGATATAGCGATCAATCTGACCAATCACATCTGCCATACTCAATGCGGTATTTTCCGCTAAATAATCTATGGCTTGTTGACGAGACCAACCTTTAGCATGCATGCCTGTATCAACCACTAAGCGACAGGCGCGCCATGCTTCATAAGTTAAACGACCAAAGTCACTGTACGGGTCTTGATAAAAACCAATTTCTTTACCTAAACGTTCAGAATATAAGCCCCAACCTTCACCATAAGCTGCGTGATATAAAGTTTTTCGAAATTCAGCCATATCCACTTCTTGTGCAATTGCACTTTGAAAATGGTGACCGGGCTCTGCTTCATGAAAAGTTAAAGCTTCAAGGGTATATAAAGGCTGACTTTGTAAATCTTTGGTGTCTAAAAAGTAAGTGCCTGATGTAGTTCCGCTACCGTCAGAGGCGACATAATATGCTCCACCATTTGGCGCGGGTTTAATATCAAAGGTTTGTCGAGGTAATACAGAGAACCATTTCGGTAATTGCGCTGCCATCTTACGGGTGATGTAACTGGCTTTTTCTAACAAGTCGCGATCACTGGATGTATAAAATTTATCATCCGTTCTTAAGAATTCAATAAATGCTTTAAAGTCACCTTTAAAGCCGACTTCTTTGATAATTACCTGCATCTCTTGGCGAATACGTTTAACTTCATCTAAACCTAACTGATGAATTTCATCGGCTGACATATTAGTCGTAGTATAAAATTCAATGAGGTATTTATAATATTCTTTCCCACCCGCTAATTCACTGATCCCTACTTCGCTTCGACAATTACCCATATATTCTTGGGTAAAAAAATCATAAAACTTTTGATATTCAGGAAGAACAGTATCTTTAATCAATGCCGAAGTTTTACTGGCAAAATAAGCTTTATCTTTCGCCGAAAAATTAGCTGGTATATTCGCAATCGGTGCATAAAAAACACTGTCTTCTACTTTATCAACAAGGTGCTGTTTTATGCCTTTATGATACTTTTTAAAAGTTTCGCAATAATGCACATGACCAACAGCGACAGCTTCTTTAAGCATCACTATGTGTTCTTGGTTATAACGGGGGAAATCCGCCAAACTCACTAAATACTTTTGATAGTCTTGTTTGGTTAAAAACGACATATTGGCTGGCGCGCCCGCAAAGTAACTATCAAATCCCGAGTAATAATTAAGCGGATATAAATGATCAAGCTGTTGGTAGCTATTAGCTTCGGTTTGACGTTCGTATTTAAATAAACGGTAGGTCACTTGATCGTCAGCAGATAAGTCATTGAGGTTAATTTTCTCTAAACGCTGTAATAATTCATGGTTATATTTTTCCCGGCGATCTCGTCCTATTTTCGACATTTCAGGTAATTTACCATTCATTCTGAAGGCATCAGGGTCTTTTCGGAAAAATATTTGTTCTTTATTCGCAGTCTGCCAATGTTCATCAATAAGTTGGTTAAATATTTCTGTGCTTTGATTCTCGAGCGCACTGACATTAAAAGTGACTGCGAGTAATAGTATTAACCACCGCTTTATTTGCATATTTTTGAGCATAAGATGAGCCTATTTGAAGGTATTGTTATTATAATTGTCAGTGATTATATGGGATTTATAAAAAATAATCGCTGCGCTTTGTTAAGCAGTTTTATATGATAGCGAGTAATGAATAATTCTAAGATAAATTTATGATTAAGTTATCCCGTGCAGGTTGGAACAACGTGATTATTTTTGCGGTGCTAGGCTTCATTTTATTGATCAATGCCACCCATGATAATGTATTTTCCGTTAGATCATCAGGCAGTGACCAAGTATCCTTATTAGGTGAACATGCCGCCATTCTTACACTTACCGTTAATCAGCAAATAAAAATAGAGCGTATCGGCAAAACATGGCGAGCACAACCAAGTAATATTCAAGGACAAGCGTTAGAGCAAATGATGTCTGCTTGGCAACAAAGTATTGGCACGCTTACCGATGCACCACAAGACATTGATAACCAATTAGCCTTAATTGTCAGTATTGAAATAGCTGGACAGCCTTCAGCAACTGTTTTACATATCCATGTTGCCGACGATACTTTGTTGATATTTAATCAACATTCACAACAATGGTTATTATTACCGATACAACTTTATCAGCAATTATTACCTGACCAACTATTTTCCAGCCATTAACAGCTGTTAATACTAGGAGTTATATTTTTGAAAAAATGCGCCGTTTTATCCATGGATAGCTTAGAAGATTTCGAAGCTTACGATCATTTATTTGAACCTCATTTGTTAGCTTTAGGCTGGCAGGTCGATGTTATTTCATGGCGAGCAAAAGACATTGATTGGGATCACTATCAAGCGGTTGTTATTCGCACACCTTGGGATTACCAAGATGATGCACCAGCATTTTTACAAGTGCTTGAAGCAATCGAACAGTCATCCGCTCATTTAGAGAATAGCTTAGAGATTGTTCGTTGGAACATCGATAAAATTTACTTACAAGAATTAGAAAAGCTGGCGGTTAATTTAGTGCCCACAGTATGGCGGTCACGATTATCAACTAATTCGCCGCTCACACAGCAAGAGTTAGTTGATTATTTCAATCATTTTTCCAGTGAACAGATTGTTTTAAAGCCGCGTATTAGCGCTAACGCCGATAATACCTTTTGGTTAACACAACAAAATTATCAGCAAAAACTCGTTGAAATGAATAACGCTTTTAATCAGCGAGATTTCATGATCCAGCCGTTTATGGCCAGTATTGTTAATGAAGGGGAATATTCACTGTTTTATTTTAACGGTAAATATAGCCATGCGATTTTAAAAACGCCAAAAAACAATGATTTTCGCGTGCAAGAAGAGCACGGCGGGCAGCTAAAAACGATTACTCCGGAGCCAGTTTTACTCGAACACGCCGAGCAATGTATGGCGGCAATTTGCCAACTGCATAACATGCCACTTTATGCACGTGTTGACTTTGTTCGCCATGGACAAGGGTTTGCTTTAATGGAAGCCGAGTTAATTGAACCTTCATTATATTTTAATATGGACGAGCAATCACCAAAGCGTTTTGCCGATGCTTTTGTTGATCGTCTAGACTCCCTAGAGATATAAGATTTAATATGCCTGAATTACCTGAAGTAGAAGTTTGTCGTTTAGGCATTACTCCACATGTCTTACATCAACAAGTGAGTGACGTAGTGGTACGTCATAAACAACTTCGTTGGCCAATTCCTGATGAAGTTCAGAGTATCATTGGTCATAAAGTATTGTCGGTAGAACGTCGTTCTAAATATTTATTGATAAAGTTTAGTCACGGTACTTTGCTGATCCATCTAGGCATGTCTGGCACCATTCGAGTTATCGACGCACATACCCCTGTCGCTAAACATGACCATTTTGATTTGGTTTTTGCTCATCAAAAAGCTCTGCGGTTAAACGATCCACGTCGTTTTGGCGCCGTTTTATGGTTTGCTGAACATATAGATGAACAAGGATTGTTGAGTAAATTAGGTCCTGAGCCATTAAGTGATGACTTTTCACACGGCTATTTATTTAATAAGGCTAAAAATAGAAAGGTACCGATCAAAACCTTTTTAATGTCTAACCCTGTTGTGGTTGGCGTCGGTAATATTTACGCCAATGAAGCCTTATTTAAAGCAGGCATCTTACCAACAACGCTGGCCGGTACATTGTCTGAAGCACGCTTAAACAAACTGACGGATATTATTAAAACGGTCTTGGCAGATGCGATCACACAAGGGGGAACAACATTAAAAGACTTTACCCAAGTAGATGGCCGCCCGGGTTATTTTGCTCAGCAATTGCAGGTTTATGGCCGAGCAGGGCAAAAATGTTTTATTTGTCAGACCATTTTAGAAGAAATACGTCAAGCGAATCGCAGCTCAGTGTTTTGTCCTAACTGCCAAAGCGAGTAATACTCTCTATTTCGGTTCAGCTTTCTCCTCAACAGTTTCATCTTTAGCTGTTTTATCTGTACCTTCGACAACTTCAGGCAGATTATTTATCGCTCTTATATCTTCAAGCTGTGCTTTGGTTAACGGATAAATGGTTTTGATAGTGCAGTGCATTTGTTGTGATTGCAATGTCGAAATATAATCAAAACGCGCATGCAACATTGAGCTATTAGAACGATTAAGAATGATGGCATGTGCCCAACGTATATCACCACAATAACCACTTAACTCTAATAAATACTTACGTTTAGGTGATGATGAAATGATTAGAAAATCATCAGTCAAACTGCTCCAGCCATGAAACCTGAACGAGGTTATTCGATCAATAGCGTTGATTTTTTGATTAATTAGGTAATCAGCAAAAGCTTGGTTTTTTTTATCATTAACGCTTTGCCCATTGCTGGTACAACCATTTATTAAAAATACACAGCTCAATAATAAACAATTTAAGATCTTAATATTAATTTTCATTCGCTTATTCACCTAAAACTCTTTGCTTTATGGTTGTATTATTTCTCTTCCAAGGCCTTTTGCACTATTGGGTGGACAAATTGACTGACATCACCATTATGCAAAGCCACTTCTTTTACCAAGGTTGATGAAATAAAAGAGTTTTCTTCCGCAGGCGTTAAAAAGACACTTTCTAAATCAGGAGACAAGCGACGGTTCATATTAGCCAATTGAAATTCGTACTCAAAATCAGATACCGCACGTAACCCCCGAATAAGCACGTTGGCTTGATGTGACTTAGCAAAGTCGACTAACAAGCCACTAAAGCCTACTACGGTAACATTGCTCAACGACTTAGTGACTTCTTCTATCATCGCGACCCGTTGTTTTAAATCAAAGCGTGGTTGTTTGCTAGGGCTTGCTGCTACACCAACCAAAACTTGATCAAATAAACGACTTGCTCGTTCAATTAAGTCGGTATGGCCATTGGTTACCGGATCAAATGTCCCTGGGTATATTGCTTTTACTGTCATAATTTTTCAATTCTCTGATCAATATAAAGTTATTGTAATCGGTTGATTTGGTTAAAGACAACTATATAAATCCATTAATCTATCGTCAAACTTAGCATTAGTTAAAGTATTTACTCGGAAAAGTCTTTCAATCAGACGAAATTTGATAGTATTATAAGCAGATCGACCAACTTAACGTAGAAGTAAATGAGCATGAAAACCCGTGATAAAATAATTCAAGCCAGTATCGAGTTATTTAATGAACAAGGTGAGCGCAACATTACCACTAACCATATCGCTGCTCATTTAGGCATTAGCCCAGGGAACTTGTATTATCACTTTAGGAATAAAGAAGACATTATTCTTTCGATTTATGAAGAATATGCGCGTAACTTATTGCTCGACACCTTTCCAAAAGTAAACCCTGAAATGAAGCCGTTAGATACTATATTGCTTTATATGGATGCGGTTTTTCAAGCGCTGATGAAATTTCGTTTCCTTTATGCCAACTTACCCGTGTTATTGGCTAAAAATCCTTTATTGCATGAAAAGTATGTTGAAGTGCAACACATCATCAGTGGCCGACTCAGTGAAATGTTAGTGTCATTACGTGATGCTGATATGATGGAATTTGAAGACGACGAGCTAGCCGATATTGTGAGTATTTTACGATTGATTAATACTTTTTGGTTAAGTTTCTATCAAACTCAAACAAAAGATACTGAAATCAACGATTCGGTATTTTTTGAAGGGGTCTTAAAGATATTAGTATTGCTCCGTCCTTATATCACGGACTCAGCAAAAGCTGAATTTCTTGAAGCACGTACCGTCTATCAACAGCGTCATAAAGATTCTCTAGTCGCTGCTTAATTTCATCCTTATCAAGAGCGTCATAATATTAATCTAATGACGCTTTTAAATAACCTTCAAGCAACAACTGCCAATTATCCTCGTGCCAGTGGAAGTGAGTCAACTTTTGCTGCTCTTTAAGGAATGAACGTAAAAGTCGATCTAAATTAGCTTGCTGCCACTGATGTGCAGGTTGGCGTTGTCCACCCCTATCAAAATCTATCAGCCAAACTTTTTCATCATCATCAATAAGAATATTATGAGCATTAAGATCATGATGATAAATACCGTGGTGATGGAACGATTTAATACAAGCACCAATTTTCCCCCACACGTCAGCAGTGATTGTTTGCTTCGATAGTATCGCCACTAGATCTTGAGCATGGTTGATGCGACTAGTTAAAATATCGGCACGATAAGTTAAAGCTGACTTTGCAATTTTATAGGCGATGGGTTTAGGTGCGGGTAATCCAAGCTTAGCTAGAGTATTTAGTAACAAAAACTCGCGTCCCGCTCGAGTATTTTTATAACCAGTAAACCAATAGCTATCAGTAATAATCTTACCTACCAACCCACCGCGGTAATAATGTTTTAGTACCCACTGCTGTTGATGATGAGCGACAAAATACGTTGTACCCCGCCCTTGCGCTGTGCCTATTATTGCTTCTTGCTTTTGCCAATAGCCAGCACTGAGCATTTCTGGGCTAAAATTATCAATCTCATTTTGGTCAAAACAACAAAAAATATCATCACTTTGGAAAGTTTTTTCCAGACAAGGTTTTACAATTGACGTTGGGTTCAAGATAATAGTGCCTACAATAACAATGTTTCAGTCTTCTATTGTGGTGATTACTTTATGCTGGGTCAAATATCTACGCCAAAGAATTTATGTTTACTGCGTCTATCTGCGATTGGTGATGTATGTCATGCCGTTGCTATGGTGCAACAAATTCAAAGGCAATGGCCAGAAATCCACATCACTTGGGTTATCGGCAAAATTGAAGCTAGCTTATTACAAGGCTTACCCGGGGTAGAATTTGTTATTTTCGATAAAAAGGCAGGATTACAAGGCTACCTTGATTTACGCAATGCTCTGAAAGACCGAAATTTTGATGTTTTATGCCATATGCAAGTAGCGTTAAGAGCAAGCTTAGCGAGTTTGTGTATTCCGGCAAAAATTAAATTAGGTTTTGATCGCTTTAGAGCAAAAGAAGGCCAGTGGTTATTTACTAATAAAAAAGTTGCACCTTTACATAAACCTCATGTTTTAGATGGATTTTTAGGCTTTGCCCACGCTTTAGGCATTGAACCGCAAGCACCGACTTGGCATATGCCTATTACAGATCAAGCACAACTGTGGGCGAGTGAAACACTAGCATCTACTAAACCCATCGCCATTATCGCACCCGCCGCCAGTAAAGCTGAACGCAATTGGCACAGTGAGGGTTACGCAAAAATTGCTGACAATCTAGTTGAGCGTGGTTTTGAGGTGGTTATTTGTGGCGGTCCGACGTCATCAGAAAAGTTACTCGCCGAAGAAATCATCAGTTTTTGTCATCACCCATTAAAAAACATGGTGGGTAAAACCTCATTACAACAATTGCTGGCACTATTAAAGCTTGCACATTTAGTGATAGCTCCTGACACGGGCCCTGCGCATATGGCTGTGACAGTAGGCACCCCCGTAATTGGCTTGTACGCACACTCTAATCCACATCGCACTGGCCCATACTCTTACCAACAATATGTAGTAAGCTGTTATAAAGAAATCGTGCAACAGCAATATAAAAAACCATTAAGCAAGTTACCATGGGGCATTCGAGCTAAAGGCAGGGGTTTAATGAATGGAATTAGTATTGCCCAAGTTGAAGATAAAGTTAGACAAATCATTGCCGACCATTATCCAGAATTGAGCTAGGTATTACCTTCTACAACAGGGTAATTTATAACAGTTGTAATAATGCTTTCATCGAGCGCTCACTAGCGCCTTGATTTACATGAACAACTTGAAAAGCATTTCCGCCTAAAAGATCCCGTTTATGCTGATCGGTAAATAATCCCCCAACTTTCTCCGATAAGGCAATAATAACTGCTTGTTCCGAGGAGTTTTTATCGGTAGATAATTGCTCAATACCTTGCTGGGAATGCAGTTGTGTCATCACGTTTTTGAAATTAGCCATATCATGACCCACCACAATCGCTTTTTTAAATAATGCTGCC
>MAAB01028995.1_pt1 | contig 29280 bp, 26 predicted proteins | sample 1115991 | NCBI WGS metagenome assembly MAAB01 (sample SAMN04961124, study PRJNA320927) | seawater metagenome | isolation source: sample BD02T18 sea water enriched with oil for 18 days | place: USA:Gulf of Mexico | collected 2013-07-27
AAACTGATAACATCAAAAAATTAATGAAATATAGAATAACTATGTTTAACAAATTTTGTTTGTTCTAAGCTCACCAATGTAGCTCTGAGTAGGGAAGAAATTTAATCAAATTGGTATAAACAGTAAACTGAGTTGATTGACTTAAAACTTAAATCGTCCTATGAGTTGTTCTTGATCTTGTCCTGAGACAAGCAGTTCTTCACTCACTTTTAAGGTCTGCTGAGCACTTTGTGCAAGCTCGTCAGTGGTGGTATTTATATTTTGTAAAGTACTACTGATCTCTTCTGAGACATGACTTTGCTCTTCAGCGGCAGAGGCAATATTTGCCGCCATATCAGTCATATTAGTGACTTCTTGCTCAATGACTTCAAAGATAGTTTGCGTTTCCTGTGCTTGTTCCGTGCAAGCCTCGGCTCTTTTAACGTTTTCACTGATGGTTGCAACCATTTCTTTGGTTGAAACTTGTAGCTCATTAATGACGCCTTCAATTTCAAATACTGAGCTGGCCGTTCTACCCGCGAGTGCCCTTACTTCATCAGCAACAACGGCAAAGCCGCGACCTAATTCACCTGCTCTTGCTGCTTCGATGGCCGCGTTTAAGGCAAGTAAGTTAGTTTGTTCTGCAACTGACTTAATTACGTTTAGTACATTAACGATATTATCGCTATTGCTTGACAGTTTCTCTACTTGCCCGTTTGAATACTGCATCTGTTCCGCTAGTTTGGAAATGGTGCTGGTGGTTTGTTTTAATTTAATAATGCCGTTTGAAGCTGCGCTTTTAACCTCTTTAGTAGCATCAGCGGTTGAGACTGCATTTTGCGCAACATCGGTAGAGGTTTGCGACATTTCCTCTGCTGCGGTAGCGACCATTTCAATCATTAATTGTTGGCTAGCTAATTGTGAGTTTGTCGTTGTTGATAACGCTTTACCTGTTTCAGAAGCAGAAAAGGTGGTTTTAACACCTTCTGAAAACTGACCTACAATATTCGTAAGCCCTTCTACAAACTGGTTAAAAGAATGGGCAAGCTGACCCGTTTCATCTTTTGAATTAACCTTGATACGTTGAGTTAAATCAGCATCACCACTGGCAATTTGTTTTAAAGCGTCTGCTACCGCCCTTAAGGGGACTGTTAATTTTTCAGCCATGATAAAGATTACAATACTACCGATGATTAACACCAACAAACTCATATAAAGTACACTGGTAAATTGGTCTTCAGTGCCTTTATCTAATACTGTCATGGTCTGATTAACTTCATCAGTAATGTATTTTTTAGGTACTTCAGTATAAATACTCCACTGAGCGATCCCACCTAAATGAATACGTTTCACCAAGGTAAAATTGCGATCATTTTCACTAATACCTTCGGTTAACTCAGTACTATTAATTATTTCAGAAAATAAAGCCCCTTGATTAGCACTATTGTTAGAATCAGCTATCACCGAATTATCTTCAGATATAATTAATACTCGGCTATTGCCATCAGCAATTTTAGTCGAGAACTCTTCTGCTTTTGTTTGGATATCAGCTAATGCGATATCAATACCCACAACCCCAACGACTTTATTAGCGAATTTAATGGGTATCGCTATTGAGGTCATTAATACCTTTTTACCATCAACTTTGTCGATATAAGGTTCTAATAAACAATTTTTTTGTTTATCAATAGGGCAAGTAAACCAAGAGTTATAGGGTTGTCCTGTTGAATTAGGACTCGTATCGTTAATCATCTCCTCGGGCATGATTTCTTCAACAGCCTCACCTTGTTCGTTAACAGCCCAATAAACAGCAAACCTTCCTGCTTCATTTGTTGCTAGATCATCTGCCCCTCTATTTACTTCATCTGCACCATCAAGTGCATTGGGGAGAAAAACAGCATAAACGCCAACGGCTGATTGATTATTTTCCATAGCACTTTTGATATACATATTTAAAATATGCCGAACATCTTCAGCAGATAAAAAAAGCGCGCGAAATTGTACCCGTAAAAAAGCAATGTCACTTGCAAGGCGATTAGCCTCATTGATTACTTGGTCAAAAAACACTTCATTTCTTGCCGTTTCAGCATCTGCCGCAATAACCATTGGCATTAAACTGCTTTCTTTAATTTTTGGTTGTAGGTATTCAGATAAAGAGGTTGCGGTTTTATCAACGGAGATTGAAGAGACGATTAATAATGAGGTTATTGTTATGATAAGTAATAACAGGGTGGAAAAAATAATTTTTGTTTTTACGGATTTATTCATGTAGCGAATCCCTTTGAAAATAAAAAAGGCTGTAAAGTAAAACGATACAACCTTAATAATAAAGACTAAAAATGAGTGTTATTTAGAGTGTTTTTTCCTTTTTTCTCATTTGCCACATAGCCGAGACTACACCAATCGCGACAATTAATATCATGATTGTTGCCAGCGCGTTCACCTCAGGTGATACCCCTAGTCTTATCTTAGAAAATATAACCATAGGCAGAGTACTGTTACCTGGGCCGGAAACAAAACTCGCGATAACCAAGTCATCTAACGACATAGTAAACGCCAGTAACCAACCAGAAATTATCGCGGGAGAGATAATGGGTAAGGTGATTAGAAAAAACAAACTATGTGGTTTTGCACCTAAATCCATTGCCGCTTCTTCTAATGAGTCATCCATTTGTGACAAGCGAGACTGCACAATTACCGCAACATAGGCCATACAAAAGGTAGTATGGGCAATAATAATTGTGGTAATACCTCTACCAGCAGGCCAACCTATTAAGTTCTCCAGGGATACGAACAGTAATAATAATGATAAACCGGTGATCACTTCAGGCATAATAAGCGGTGCACTTATCCAACCTGAAACAATTAATTTACCAGGAAACTTACCCATTCGACTTAGCACATAGCCAGCCAAAACCCCAAGAACAACGGATAGCGTTGCGGTTATAAATGCTACTTTCAAGCTCACTATTGCCGCATCAATAATTTGTTGGTTGTTAAATAATTCAGCATACCATTTAACAGACCAGCCACCCCATACCGTCACTAGTTTAGATTTGTTAAAGCTATAAATAATTAATGACAGTATTGGCGCATAAAGAAATATAAAACCAAATAACGATGAGATTGATAAAAACTTTGAATTTCTAGTCATTATTCTGCTCCTTCTTTTTTGCCATTTCGTAAAAACATAATAGGAACAACTAAAATAAGTAACATCATGGTCGCTACTGCTGAAGCCATTGGCCAGTCTCTATTCTGGAAGAACTCATCCCAAAGCACTCGTCCTATCATTAAGGTGTCAGACGCACCTAATAAGGCAGGAATAACAAATTCCCCAACGGCGGGTATAAATACTAATAAACAACCAGCTAAAATACCGGGCATAGACATGGGCAAGGTAATCAAGAAAAAGGTTCTAATTGGACCTGCACCTAGATCTTTAGATGCTTCAATTAAGCTACCATCGAGTTTTTCTAAGGTGGTGTACAAAGGTAATATCATAAAAGGTAAGTAGGTGTAGACAATACCAATGTATACGGCAAAGTCGGTTTGTAACATTTGAATAGGTTGATCAATAAGGCCAATGGTTTGTAAAAACTCATTCACAATACCGTTCTTTTTAAGAAAGCCCATCCATGCATAGACTCTTAATAAAAACGAAGTCCAAAAAGGTAAGATAACAAGCGTTAATAAAAGCGTTCGCATAGTGCCTGTTTTACTTGCAATAAAATAGGCCATAGGAAAGCCAATTAATAAAGTAAAAAAAGTAGAGACCGCGGCGATCTTAACTGAACTTAAATAGGCATCTAAATAAAAGGAGTCTTCAAAAAGGTATAAATAATTTCCAAGTTTTATTTTGACATCAATAATTGCGTCTTCTACATTCCAGGCAAACATATCTGTATAAGGAGGTACAGCTATAGCCGATTCAGCCAGTGAAATTTTAAACACGACCAAAAAGGGAATAAAGAAAAATAAGGCTAACCATAATGACGGGATAGAGATAACAGAGTATCTACCCCAGCGGATTTTCTTTAATGAACTAAATCGAGTTTTGACTGTGTCATAACGACCGAGCCAAAAAGTGCCAGTTGCTATACTCATGATGTTAATACCACGCTGCTGTCGTCATCCCATGCAAGGTAAACAAAATCATCCCATGTTAATGGATTGCGGTTTTCTCTGACAAGATTAGGCAAGGTGACACGAACAATGACGTCACTCTTTAACTTGACCCTAAATATTGACAGGTTACCCATATAAGCAATGTCGATAATTTGACCGTGTAAGCAGTTATATTCCTGCTCTGGCTTTCTTCTGGTGACTTTCATTTTTTCAGGACGAATAGCAACGGTCACTTTTTGATTAGGTGAACAGCTAACGCCATGATTTACAAAGAAGTTACAGCCAGCTTCTTTTGATTTTATTTTTACATGCTCAACTTCATCTTCATAAATACGGCCCTCAAATAAATTAATTGAGCCAACAAATTCTGCAACAAAACGGCTGCTTGGGTATTCATAAACATCGCGAGGTTCATCAACTTGGGTAATAATACCATTACCCATAACGCCAATTCTGGTAGCCAGTGTCATGGCTTCTTCTTGGTCATGAGTTACTACCACGAAGGTAACGCCTAATTTATCTTGAATATTGACAAGTTCAAATTGAGTTTCTTCTCTAAGCTTTTTATCTAGTGCGCCTAAAGGCTCATCAAGTAAAAGTAATTTAGGGCGCTTGATCAGTGACCTAGCTAACGCGACACGCTGACGCTGGCCGCCTGATAATTGGTCGGGTTTTCTATCAGCAAATGCTTCTATTTGCATCATAGTTAGCATTTCAGCAACACGTTCTGCAATTTCTTTTTTGGGAACATTGTCTCGCTTTAAACCAAAAGCAATATTCTTTGCGACTGTCATATGAGGAAATAATGCGTATGACTGAAACATCATATTTATCGGACGATTCCACGGTTCAATATTGGCCATATCGACGCCATCGATGAGTACCTGACCAGAGGTCAGCTCTTCAAAGCCGGCTAATATTCTTAACAGGGTACTTTTTCCTGATCCCGAACCTCCTAATAAACAAAATAATTCATTTTCATAAATATCTAACGAAACATTATCTACGGCGGTAAATTCACCGAATTTTTTAGTAACGTTTTTTATTTGAATAAAAGGTTTAGCGCCATCTTGTTTCCAAAGAGGCATAGTTGTTTCTTGAGTCATTCGAGATTCCTAGGGATATTTTCGACAGGATTTAGATGTTTGTTATTAGGCTCTGATGAATAAGAGCAAATTAATGCCTTAATGATAAGGGTAAGCTAATGCCCTTATCATTAAGAATTAAAACTATCTACCTGTTTTGATTTGTGTCCACGCACGCGTTAATTTACGGTCAAAACGAGAGGTGTGAGCGAGTTGAGAAAACAGATTTTCTTTTGTTTCTCCAACCGGATAAATACCGATATTTGATTTAATGTCGTCATTAACAAACTTAGTAGCAGCTTCATTAGCAACAGCATAATAAACATAGTTAGAAATACCAGCACCTGTTTCAGCTTTTAATATGTAATTGATAAAGGCATAAGCCTCTTTCTTGTGAGGCGCATCAGCAGGAATTGCCATCATATCGAACCAAGCAATGGTGCCTTCTTTAGGAATTAAGTATTCAACTTTAACACCTTGTCCAGCTTCACTTGCACGACTATTAGCTTGTAACATATCGCCGTTATAACCTAACGCAACACAAATATCGCCATTGGCTAAATCAGCAATCAGGCGGCTTGAGTCAAAGTATTTATAATGAGGGCGAGCTTTTTTAATCATCGCTTTTGTGGTTTTAAGATCTTTGTCACTTTCAGAATTAGGATCTAAACCTGCATAGTTTAACGCGATAGACATAACTTCAGCAGGTGAGTCTAAAATGCCAATTCCACAATCAGCTAGCTTGGCTGCAACTTCAGGCTTAAAGATCAAATCTAAGCTATTAAGTTCGACATCACCTAAACGCGCTTTAACCATATCCGTATTAATACCTAGACCAATTGTTCCCCATGTATAAGGTACACTGTGCTTGTTACCTGGATCATGAAGCGCCATTTTACCCGCCATTGCTTTATCAATGTTATTGTAATTGGACAGGTTGTTTTTATCTATTTGTGCGTAAATACCCGCTTTTGCTTGTCGCTCTAAAAACGAACCTGTTGGTACCACAACATCATAACCTGAACCACCGGCCATCAGTTTAGCTTCGAGGATTTCATTAGAGTCATAAACATCGTAGTTAACTTTGATACCGGTTTCTTTTTCAAACTGTTTAATCGCTGCAGGGTCAATATAATCTGACCAGTTATAAACGTTAACTACTTTATCTGATGCAGATGCGGCCAGTGAAGCAAGCATTGTCGTTATTAGTAATATACTTTTCTTTTTCATAGTTCATACCCTATTTTTTGTTTGTTATTTACTTAATAAAGCTCTTTTAAAGCTCGTAATGATGCTTTCGTGTTAAATATATTCTTCAATCCTTACTTATAAAAACATAGTCAAGTAAATAAATCAACACCCTTTTAGGGGAAATTTAAGCTTATATACCCGTCATCAATCAAGATGTAGGTTTCAGAGTGCTTGAGCAATTTCAATTCAAGGCGCTGTGATGAAATAATGGTTATTCAGGAGAATATGCTCCTGCATTCTCTAATAGGCTACATCCATGTAGCGTCCTTATAAATCACAGCAACGATGAAGTGATGTTGCTCAAGCGCTTCTTCGATGGGTTTTAAATGCCTTTATACTGCGTCAAATAATCAAAGCATAGAATGACTATGCTTAAACCATTCTTCTTGCCTAAAGATATTTAAATTCCCACTGAATACCTGCACTTTGAATGGTAACGGGTATAAGTAAATATAATTAAAATTTCAAAGACTAACGGCTGGTCGCTTTAATTTCTAAATAATCGTCAAAGCCATATGTTCCCCACTCACGACCGTTTCCTGATTGTTTATAACCACCAAACGGAGAGGTGTAATGATGTGAAGCCCAGTTAATCCGTACCATTCCAGCCCTCATTTGCCTTGCAACACGGCTCGCTTTTGTTTCATCAGGGGTATTAATATAGGCAGCTAAACCATAAGGAGAATCGTTTGCTAGCGTGATCGCTTCTTGCTCATCTTTGAAAGGGATGATCACCAAAACAGGGCCAAATACTTCCTCTTGCGCGATGTTCATTTTATTGTTCACATTTGAAAAGATTGTCGGTTTGGTGAAATGACCCAATTCAAAGCCTTCAGGCTTACCGAGTCCACCGGCTGATAATTTAGCGCCTGATTCTATGGCTTCTTTGATCATGCTTTGTACTTTATCAAAGTGAGCTTTGCTAACTAATGGCCCAATATGATTACCTGGCTTATCAGCACTATCGACTTTTATATTATTAGCCACTTGAGTCGCTATTTTTACTGCGTCGTCATAAACAGACTCTTGTACTAGCATACGTGTTGGTGCATTACATGATTGACCGGTATTCTCCATACAGCCGACAACACCTTTGGTCACGATAGCTTCAAGGTCTACATCGTCAAATATAATGTTCGGTGATTTACCTCCTAATTCTAATGCCACTCGCTTTACGGTATCTGCTGCAGCTTTCGAAATTAATGAGCCTGCTCTAGTTGAGCCAGTAAAAGAAACCATATCAATGTCTTGGTGAGACGATATCGCAGAGCCAACGCCCATTCCATCACCATTAACTAGATTAAAAACCCCCGCAGGGAAACCGGCATCATCAATTATTTTGGCAAAAACATGGGCCGATAAAGGCGCTATTTCACTCGGTTTTAAAACCACGGTGCAACCCGTGGCTAGTGCTGGCGCTACTTTGCAAACAATTTGATTAATAGGCCAGTTCCACGGTGTAATAAATCCACAAACGCCTATCGGCTCATGGGTTATGGTGGCATTTCCTGAGGTGTGCTGAAATTCATAATTTTTTAAAGCATCCAACGCTGTTTGAATATGACCTCGCCCACAATCAGCTTGAGCAGCCGTAGCAAAATCGATTGGCGCGCCCATTTCTTGGGAAATAGCTTGGGCCATTTCGTCATAACGATTCATATAGGCACTTAATAGTTTCTCTAATAGTGCAATACGCTCTTCTCTTGAACTAAAACCGTAATGATTAAATGCGTTTCTAGCCGCGGTAACGGCTTTATCAACATCGACATTAGTGCCTAGAGAAATAATACCAATTTGACCTTCGTTTGAAGGGTTTTCAACGATAAAGTCATTTGGTTTTTCTGGAGAGACCCATTGTCCGTTAATATAAAAGTGGCTTAAATTTTTCATAAACACGTTGCCTTATAGCATATTTTAAATAGTTCTAGTGTTAGATAAAATAAACAATAAAGCACAAAACATCAATAAATATTAAAATTTTGTTGTAAATAACACTTCAATAAGGTTATAAACGGTTGTATGGTAAATTGCGTGTTTCCTTGTAATTTGAAGTCGACTCAGTGAATTTAACTTAAAAGCGTAGTAATCATCACTCTCACTTAAGGAGCATTTAATGGCAGGCCCACTCACCGGAATCAAAGTACTCGATCTTAGCCGAATTTTAGCAGGCCCTTGGGCTACACAAGTACTGGCTGATTATGGTGCTGAAGTATGGAAGATAGAACGACCTGAAAAGGGAGATGATACTCGTCACTGGGGTCCTCCTTATGTGAAAGATGAGCAGGGTGATGATACCGCTGAATCAGCTTATTACCTTGCCGCTAATCGAGGTAAAAAGTCGATTGAAGTAGATATGACAACTCCTGATGGACAAGCAGCAATATATAAATTAGTAGAAAAAGCAGATATTGTCGTTGAAAATTATAAGGTTGGCGGGCTAAAGAAATACGGTTTAGATTATGAGAGTATTAAAAATATCCGTAAAAATGTTATCTATTGCTCAATAACTGGGTTTGGCCAAGATGGCCCGTATGCGAATAGAGCGGGTTACGATGCGATGATTCAAGCAATGGGGGGATTGATGAGCATCACCGGAGAGAAAGATTCATTACCCGGTGGTGGACCACAAAAAGTAGGGGTCGCGACAACGGACTTAATGACAGGTATGTATGCTGTTTCAGGTATTTTAGCAGCGTTATATCATCGAACTCAAACGAACGAAGGTCAACAAATAGACATTGCACTATTAGATACGCAAGTAGCATGCCTAGCAAATCAAGGCAGTAGTTATTTAGTGAGTGGTGACGTGCCACAAAGATTAGGCTCGGCTCATCCAAATATTGTTCCATATCAAGCCATGAAAGTGCAAGATGGTTATATCCTGTTAGCCGTTGGCAATGATGATCAATTTCAAAAATGCTGCAACGTACTGGGTTGCATAGATGTTGGTGATAATAAACAGTTTGCAACAAATGCATTACGCGTAAAGCATCGTGAAACACTTATCCCCTTACTTGAATCTTACTTTATCAAAGAAAAACTAGAATATTGGTTATCAGCACTTTCAGAAGTACATGTACCTTGTGGTCCAATTAATTCAATTGACCGTGTGTTTGAAAATCCACAAATTAAACATCGTAAAATGGCCTTTGAGCTAGATCACCCCACCGCAGGTAAAGTACCTCAGGTCGGCAATCCGGTCAGGTTTTCACAAACGCCAATTACTTATCACGCTGCTCCTCCTACATTGGGGCAGCACACGGATGAAATATTAAAATCAACGTAAACTTAACTAAATCTACATTTATAACGGAGGAATAATATGACAAATTCAGTGCTAAACAATTGGGATGACATACTTTTACTTAACGACCAGTTATCAGAAGATGAACGAATGGTGCGTGACATGGCACATACCTTTTGCCAAGAAGAGTTGATGCCTGGTGTATTAATGGCGAATCGTAATGAGGACTTTGACCCAAATATTATGCGCCAGTTTGGTGAGCTTGGGTTATTAGGTGCAACCATTGATGGTTATGGTTGTTCAGGTGTTAACTACGTAAGTTATGGCCTAGTTGCACGTGAAGTAGAGCGGGTAGACAGTGGTTATAGAAGTGCAATGAGCGTGCAATCTTCATTAGTTATGCATCCTATTAACGCCTATGGTACTACTGAGCAAAAAGAAAAGTATTTGCCAAAGCTTGCTACGGGTGAGTACATAGGTTGTTTCGGTTTAACAGAGCCGGGTTCTGGCTCTGATCCCTCGAGCATGATTACTCGGGCTAAGAAAGTAGATGGTGGTTATCGTTTAACTGGGTCAAAAATGTGGATCACCAATTCACCTATCGCTGATGTATTTGTGGTGTGGGCAAAAAATGAAGCCGAAGGAAATCAAATTTGTGGTTTTGTTTTAGAAAAAGGCATGGCAGGTTTATCGGCACCAAAAATTGAAGGTAAAATATCATTACGTACCTCAATTACGGGTGAAATCGTAATGGATAATGTTTTTGTGCCAGAAGAAAATATGTTTCCTGAAATACGCGGTTTAGCTGGCCCATTTGGTTGTTTAAATATGGCGAGATATGGTATCTCTTGGGGCGCTCTGGGCGCTGCTGAATTCTGTTGGCATGGTGCACGTCAGTACGGTTTAGATCGTATTCAATTTAAACGTCCGCTTGCACAAACGCAGTTGTTCCAAACTAAACTCGCTAATATGCAAACCGAAATATCGTTAGGCTTACAGGCATCATTACGTGTTGGTCGTATTATTGATACCAAAAAGTGGGATCCTACTATGATATCAATGGTTAAACGTAATAACTGTGGTAAGTCACTTGATATTGCTCGCATGGCGCGTGACATGCATGGTGGCAACGGTATTTCAGATGAGTTCCATGTTATTCGTCATATGGTTAATTTAGAAACGGTAAATACCTATGAAGGGACGTACGATGTACATGGTTTAATACTTGGCCGTGCGCAAACGGGTTTACAAGCCTTCTACTAAATTAATACCACTTATCTAAAGAAATGAATACAGGCTATACCAATCGGTATAACCTGTTTTTTTTGGCCGGAATAATATCAGATAATCTTTTCATATGTTTTCTTTCAAACGAAGCAAACTAACTATTCGATTGACCTTAATAATGATAAAAATGCTAGCTTGCAAAAGTGGGGAGATAGCGTATTTGGGGTAAATGTAATTAAATTTTTCGTGTTAAAGCGCTTTAGTTGCCGTGAGTCGTGAAGCCTAATCACTCTAAGCAAGTATTATCTGTGGCATGACTTTTGTAAATCATGGTTTTTCATTTGAGCAATTTTGTTCAAGATTTTTGCTCAGTGCCTCTTTATACTGATGTTAAAGACCCAGTGGTTTAGAAGCAGAGAGTGTACTCATGAACAAAGAGAATCGTTTCCAATTCATCAATAGCGAAAAGAGTGAGAATATCACTGTTCTTGATGCAACCATGAGCGATTTCTCATATTCTAAACATGCTCATGAAGAGTATTCATTAGGCGTAACACTTCAAGGACGGCAAGATTTTTTTTGCCAAAATGCTTTTCATAAAAGCTCTTCTGGAAATGTACTGCTATTCAATCCTGAAGATGTGCATGATGGTCATTCTGGTGGCGAACAAGCGCTAAAATATAAGATGCTATATGTTCATCCTGACGAATTTCGCCCGTTATTTAGATCACTTGGTTATCAACAAAACTCGGTATTAAGGTTAAATCAACCAATGGTTGACAATCCTATTCTGCGTCATCAAATACTCAGATTGTCGTCAACCCTCCAACAATCCAATTATTCTAAAATGGAATTTGAGTCAGGTTTATTTCAAATTGCTCAATCACTAGTCGTTATGTCCGGTAATTTTGATCTAGGTACTCAAAACAGCAAGCGTGTTGATAAGCTGCTGCTAAGAGCAAGGGATTATATTCTGGCAAGTCTTGAGCATAATATATCAATTGATGATATTGCCAATGTTGCCAATATGTCTAAGTTCCATTTTATTCGTCAGTTTCGTCAGCAATTCGGTATTACTCCACACCAATACGTATTGAGTTGTCGAGTTAATCTCGCACGTAGAATCATCGAGTCGGGTAAATCTTTAAATCAAGCCGCTTTTGAGGCTGGCTTTGCCGATGACAGTCATTTGAATCGCCACTTTAAGCGAATATATGGGTTGACGCCTAAGCGTTTCCAGAAACAATTACCCTAACAATTTTACGATGGAGTTGAATATGTTAACGATTATTACCTATGCTTTTGGCATTATGTACACGCCAGGACCTGTCAATTTATTAGGAATTCACAGCGGTATAAACGGTAAAGTTACTGACCACATTGGTTTTTTTATTGGTATTGGTTGTGCAATGTTTATATTATTTGTGACCATTGGATTTCTTGGTAATACGCTTATTAACCCAAAATTTATTCCCTATATGAGTTTATTAGGCTGTTGTTATATTGTATATGTTGCTTGGAAAATAATGAGGGTGAAAGTGAGTGTGGACCCTTCATCAGGAGACGATAGAGTTTTATCAATTTGGGATGGGCTTTTTATGCAATTGTTAAACCCTAAAGGGCTGCTTGCGACTCTACCAATTGCCACCATTCAATTTCCAGCAGAGAATATTCAAGGCAGTGCCATTGTGCTGTGGTCGATAGGTTTGTCTGTTCTCGCTTTTGGAGCACCACTTAGCTATTCTCTGATTGGACTGCTCATTGGAAAGAAACTGAACAATCCTATTTATTTTAAAATATTCAATATTTTTATGTCGGTGTTACTTGTTACTGTCGCAATTAATATTGGCTATGAATATGTTTTCCGAAAGCTAATATAACAACATCACTTTATCACCATGCCTTGAATTGAAAATAGCTCAACCACTCTGAAACATAGATATTAATTGGTAATGGGTATCTATTTTTTTAAAGGATAAATTCAGCGTCTGCTACTTGAATAAACCGTTTTATAGTTCAAATACTTGAGAAAATACGTCGGTTAATAACTCAACTTTTTTGACTTCTCTAGGTGTTTTCTTACTCACTAAAGATAATCTAAATTGATAATGATGACTGTTGGGTTTTATTATTCTGATCTCGCCACGGTTTAGTTCTGCTTGAATAAAACTTTGTTGCATAAAACCTATATAGCAGCCAGATAAAATCATCGCTTTACGCGTATCAAATTGATAGGACTTTGCTGATAAGTTAAGTTTTTCTAATTGTTGTTTACCGGCTAAATCTATATTGATGCCAGGGTGTATAGCAGCGGCTTCCCCTAATTTTTCTTCGGATATCGCAGTATCTACTTGATTAAAAAAGGGATGTTGCTTGCCGCAGCATAAATAAATGGATTCGCTAAATAAAGGTTGGTATTGCAATCCTTCTATTTGCTGATAGCTTGGAAATAAAGCGATATGGGCTTTATCTTTTAGCAAAGACTTCTCAATGTTTGAGATAGAGTCTCCATCTAATACTAGGTGTAAATTAGGTGACACATCATTAATTTTTTTAATGACTTGCGCCATTTTATGCTGTTTGTTTTCATCAAGTTGATCGGCACACAAAATAATTAATTCGCCACTTAATTCGCTGCCTAAGCTATCAATTAATAACGAAAAATCATCCATAGTGGCAAACAAATCAAGTACGGCTTGGTAAACGGCCTGGCCATCTTCAGTTAAAGAAAAGCCACCTCGGCCGCGTAAACACAATTTCAATTTCATGCGAGTTTCTAAATTAGACATATGCACACTAATGGTTGAGCGCGTTATACCTAAGGCATTAGCTGCCGAGGAAAATCCACCATGTTCGACCACGGAGATGAAAATACGCAGCAAACGTAAATCATATTCACTAACTGGTTTAGGAATAATCGAGTGTTTATACATGTTTTGTCTACTTCAAACTAAAGGTTTATTGTTTTGTATTTAACCTTAATTAAAACTAGGTTTCAATACTGTTATTGTTTATTAAATAACTAGCGAGATAAAACCATGACTGAAGTTACTTGTAATTTAGAAGCCGCGGGCATAAAAGACAGCCAGCTTATCAAACCCTTTTCATATATTAACGGCAGTTGGCATAGCAGTGAAACGCAATTTCCAGTAATTAACCCATCGACTGGGGAAGTTGTTGCTCAAGTGAGTAATGCTGATGTAGCCGAAACTGAATTGGCGGTGTCTGCTGCCAAAGGCGCATTAAAAATGTGGTCAGCTAAATCAGCCAACGAACGTGCAACTTTGTTACGTAATTGGTTTAATTTAGTGATGGAAAATCAAGATGACCTAGGACGTATCTTAACGTTAGAGCAAGGTAAACCGCTGGCTGAAGCTAAAGGTGAAATTGCCTATGGTGCGGCGTTCTTAGAATGGTTTGCTGAAGAAGGTAAACGCGTTTATGGCGATACTATCCCTGCGCTTTCAAGTGATAAAAAAATTGTTGTTATTAAGCAGCCCGTTGGCGTGGTTGCTTCTATTACCCCATGGAACTTCCCAAATGCGATGATTGCTCGTAAAGCGGCGGCGGCCTTAGCGGCAGGTTGTACCTTTGTTGTTAGACCATCTGAATCAACGCCGTTATCGGCATTAGCGATGGCTGAATTAGCAGAGCGAGCAGGTATTCCAGCTGGCGTATTTAATGTTGTTGTTGGGAGTAACTCTCGAGGCATGGGACAAGTATTAACGCAACATCCTGATGTTGCAAAATTCACTTTCACCGGTTCGACTGGCGTTGGTAAATTATTATTGACTCAATGTGCAACAACCGTAAAAAAAGTATCAATGGAATTAGGTGGTAATGCACCCTTTATTGTTTTTAACGATGCAGATCTTGACGCTGCTGTGCAAGGCGCGATTATTTCTAAATACCGCAATGCAGGTCAAACTTGTGTTTGTACAAACCGCATTCTTGTACAACAAGGCGTATTAGAAGAATTTACTGAAAAATTCAAAAATGCAGTAGCTGAATTACACATTGGTGATGGTTTAGTCGAGGGCGTGAACCTTGGCCCAATGATTTCAGACAAAGCGGTTTGTGATGTTGAGAAACTAGTTGCCGACTCTATCAGCGCAGGTGCAAAAGTTGCCTTTGGCGGACAGCGCTCAGAAGCAGGTGAACTGTTCTATCAGCCAACTATTCTAACTGGCGTTACCAATGATATGCCAATTGCAGCCAATGAAATCTTTGGTCCAGTATCACCTATTATTGCTTTTGAAACAGAAGAAGAAGCTATTGAACTTGCCAACGATACGGAATATGGCTTAGCGGCGTATTTCTATTCTCGTGACATAGGTACGGTTTGGCGAGTTGCTGAAGGCCTTGAGTTTGGTATGGTTGGTATTAATGAAGGCATTATCTCTAACGCCGCCGCCCCATTTGGCGGTGTTAAGCAATCGGGTAACGGCCGCGAAGGTTCAAAATACGGTTTAGACGATTACTTAGAAATTAAATACCTATGTATGGGTGGTTTGGATAAATAGCCTCGTTTAGGCAAGTTTAGCCAAATTTATATTATGTCGAGAGAGTTATACAAAAAGGTGCCTCTCTCACTGTTTAATTAAAGAAAAGAATTTAGAGACAATACAATGACAACATCAAATCAAGAGTTACAAAACAGAAAGACTAAAGTGATCGCTCGTGGCCAAGGCAATATGTACCCAGTGTATGTAGAGCGTGCAGAAAACTCAGAAATATGGGATGTAGAAGGTAATCGCTATATCGACTTTGGCGCGGGTATCGCGGTTTGTAATACTGGCCACAGTCACCCAAAAGTTGTCGCTGCTGCAAAAGCACAGTTAGATAAATTTAGTCATACTTGTGTCATGGTTAACCCATATGAAGTTGCGGTTGAATTAGCGGAAAAACTAATCGACATTGCCCCTGGTGATTCTGATAAAAAAGCGATATTTGTTTCAACAGGTGCTGAAGCTGTTGAAAACTGTGTGAAAATTGCTCGTGCCCATACGGGTCGCCGTGGTGTTATTGCCTTTAATGGTGGTTTTCACGGACGTACCAACTTAACTATGGCGCTAACAGGTAAAATCACACCATATAAAAACTTATTTGGTCCATTTCCTGGTGATATTTTTCATGCCCCATTCCCAATCGAATGTCATGACATTACGGTTAAACAATCTTTAAAAGCCCTTGAAAATCTATTTAAAGTCGATATTGCACCGAGCGATGTTGCAGCCATTATTGTTGAACCTGTACAAGGTGAGGGTGGTTTTTATGCGGCACCTACTGAGTTTTTACAAGCCTTACGTCAACTCTGTGATCAACATGGCATTATGTTAATTGCTGATGAGATCCAAACGGGTTTTGGTCGTACCGGCAAAATGTTTGCTTTTGAACATTCAGGTGTTGAAGCCGATTTAATGACTATGGCAAAAGGCATTGCGGGTGGTTTCCCTATTGCTGCCGTTGTTGGTAAAAGTGACGTAATGGATGCACCATTACCGGGCGGATTAGGTGGAACTTATGGTGGTTCACCGGTGGCTTGTGCTGCAGCTTTAGCTGTTTTAGATATTATCGAAGAAGAAAGTTTAGTTGAACGTTCAGCTCACATTGGTGAACAATTTAACCACCGTTTAAGCCAGTTAAAAACAGCATTCCCTGAGCTAATTTTAGAGGTACGTAATCAAGGTTCAATGATTGCCATGGAATTAATCCAAAATGGTGATGCTGAGCAACCAAATACTGAATTAACGCAAGCGCTTATCGCTAACGCGGCCAAGAATGGATTGGTATTACTCGCGTGTGGCTTTTACGGAAATGTTATCCGTTTCTTACCACCACTAACCATCACAGATGAAGTACTAACAGAAGGCTTAGATGCGTTCGAAAACATGTTCGAAGAGCTTGCTAAGTAAAGTGTAATTCTTAAAAACGTTTTAAACAGACCACTCTAATTAAGTGGATAATTTATAATAAAAATTAAAAGGTTATGTTATGAAATCAGAATTTCAGCAAAAAAACACAGCACATCACTTTCAACCATTTAGTGATAATAAAGAGCTTGCAGAAAAAGGTATTAAATTAATATCTAAAGCTGAAGGTGTTTATATCTATGAAGATAATGGTAAAAAATACCTCGATGGTATGGCGGGTTTGTGGTGTGTAAATATTGGTTATGGTCGTAAAGAGCTTGTTGAAGCAGCAAGTCAACAAATGACAGAATTGCCTTATTACAATTTATTCTTTAAAACAACCACGGCACCGGCAACAGAGTTAGCAGCAAAAATAGCTTCTCTTGCGCCTGCGCATATGAATAAAGTGTTTTTTACTGGTTCTGGCTCTGATGCAAATGACACAAATTTTAGAATGGTGCGTAGATACTGGGACTTAAAAGGCAAGCCAACGAAGAAAACCTTTATCAGTCGTCAAAATGCTTACCACGGTTCTACCGTTGCTGCGGCAAGTCTAGGTGGCATGGGTTATATGCATGAACAAGGTGACTTGCCTATTGATGGTATTGTGCATGTTGATCAACCTTATTGGTTTGCTGAAGGCGGTGATTTATCTCAAGATGAATTTGGACTTAAAGCGGCGCAATCGTTGGAAGCTAAAATATTAGAAGTGGGCGAAGAGAACATTGCCGCTTTTATTGCTGAACCTTTCCAAGGTGCTGGCGGGGTTATAACACCGCCAGATACTTACTGGCCTGAAATCAAGAGAATTTTAGCAAAGTACGATATTCTCTTTATTTTAGATGAAGTTATTTCAGGTTTTGGTCGTACAGGTGATTGGTTCGCTAGTGAATACTTTGATTTAAAACCTGACATGATTACTATCGCCAAAGGAATGTCTTCAGGTTACTTGCCTATTGGCGGCGTTATAATTTCAGATAAAGTGGCTGATGTAGTGATCGGAGAAGGTGGTGACTTTAACCATGGTTACACTTATTCAGGTCATCCGGTAGCGGCGGCTGTTGCACTAAAAAATATCGAGATTTTAGAATCGGAAGGTATTGTTGCTCAAGTTAAAGCTGAGACTTCACCTTATTTGCAACAACGCTGGCAAGAACTTGCTGATCATCCTATTGTTGGTGAAGCGCGTGGTTTAGGCATGGTTGCAGCAATTGAGCTTGTGAAAGATAAGGCAACTAAAGAACGTTTAGCACCTAATGCCGCTGGTGGTGGTGTTTGTCGTGATTACTCAATGGACAATGGCTTAATCATGCGTTCATGTGGCGACACCATGGTTATCTCACCACCCTTGGTTATTACCAAAGCAGAAATTGATGAGTTAATAGAGAAAGCTAAAAAGACACTAGACGATACTGCTAGGTTTTATAACCTTATTTAACTTTCGTTAGTTTGAATGAGTTCAGATCCCGTATAAAGAAAGCCACTACTCATCAGTAGTGGCTTTATTATTTGTGTCTGTCAAATTCATTGTTGTCTACTGTTGAGAGGTACTTAAGTGCAACTAATCCATAGGATCGAGCGTTGAGCTTAAATGCGTCATAAAAGCTTTACTGGCTTTAGACAGGTAATGATTTTTTTTCCATGCCAAACTTAGCTTAAATTCAATTTTTGGCTCAAAGGGAGTTGATGTCATCTGCTGTTCGTTTTGTAAAATACGCGATAAACAAGTGGTAATACCGACCTCATTGCGAACCAATGATTTTTGCAGCTCAATAAGATTCGTTTCCATACGAATATCTAAGGTTAAGTGATGTTTTTTAGAATATTGACTGACGACTTCACGCAAGAAATACCCATCATGAAACAGCACCAATGGCTGCTGACAAAACTGTGCTAGTGATATGTTTTGCTCATTAGCGAGCGGATGAGAACTAGCCATGGCTGCAACAACCTCCTCATTAAAAAGCTCAGTGTAGCGTAGTTGTGGATTCTCTGAATCACTGCGTACTAGGGCTAAGTCAAGTTCGCCATTGAGTAGCATTTTTTCAAGTGCTGCTGTGCCTTGGTCAACCAAATGCATTTTTATTTTCGGATACTTTTGTTTAAATGTTGCTAGTACTTTGGGGAAGTAATAAGAGCCCATCATAGCGGAAACACCAAATCGAATAGTGCCTTGCTCTAGGTCTTTGAGTTCTTCTAATTCTAATTCAAGCTGTTTTGCTTGGCTTAATAACTGGGTTGCCAGTTTATATAATACTTCACCTTCAGCGGTTAATAAGGCATTTTTTTCCGCCCGATTGATCAACTTCAGTCCAACTTCTTGTTCTAACTTTTGAATTGCAATGGTAAGAGCAGGTTGAGCAATACCAATTTTATGTGCTGCCCGAGTAAAGTTGCCCAGAACGGCTAATTGACAGAAATATTCAAGGCGCTTCAAATTCATAGTAACGTCACCAATAAGTAAAAGTTATTAAAATTATAAAAACTATATATTATATTTATTCTCGCTTTCTAGATAGAGTAAACACTAATGAATACCAATAAAAATTACAGTGAAGCTAGCAGTAGTTAGCAATTTACTATCTAGGTTTTAAATCAAAAGCACAGAGGGTGATAGAATGAATACATCAGCAATAAAATTAAACAATGAATCAATTCCGCAAGGCTTTTCGGTAGCGCCATTTGCAGCGAATCCACGCTTACAAGTGATAAAATTAAGCTCTGAGACAGTGAAGGGCTTTATCGAACAGGCATTACCGTTAGGAGTGCAGGCTATAGAGTACAAGCCATTTTTGCGTTTTCATGTTGCGAGTATTCTTAATAATCTCACTAATGATACGTTAGGTGCCTTATTGTTAAACATCATTAAGAATCGAGAGACCGGGGCGTTTATGTTGCAGTGTGAACCTGTTGCCGCTGAGTTTGATCAGCTTGAGTTCAATATTTTATTATCGACTGCGGTTTCTCACTTAATTGGTGTACCTAACTTAGATGCTATGTATGGCAAATTTTATGCGCGATTCAGTGTCAAAAATGAAGATAATAGTGATAGTTATTTACGTCAAGCCCATCGCCGTATGGAATTACACAATGATGGCACTTATGTAGAGGAACGCACCGACTGGGTTATTATGCAAAAAATAGCGGAAGAGAATATGGAAGGCGGTGATTCTTTGTTATTGCACGTGGATGAATGGCAAGATTTAGAAAAATTCTATAACCATGCGTTGGCCAAAGAAGAGATTCAATGGACATCACCAGCGAGTAAAAATATTACCTATAAAATGCAACATCCGGTATTTTTTGAAGAAGATGATAATGGTCGACCTAAAATGCTGTTTATTGATCAATTTGCCGAACCTTTAAATATGCGCCAAGGTCAGTATTTATATGAAATGGGCACATCGTTAGAAGCAGAACAAAATACCTTTAATGTTCGTGTTCCTGTGGGCAGTATGTTAGTGGTAAATAATCACGCTTGGTTACATGGTCGTGATAAATTTGTTGCTGATAAAGGTCTTTATCGTGAATTACTGCGCCAGCGCGGTGCTTATTGTGAAAACGCAAAACTAAGATAGTAAAAGGTATTTATATGATCTATGACTACATAATTATTGGTGGTGGTATTGTTGGTGTATCGACTGCTTGGCAGCTACAACAACGCTATCCAGATAAAAAAGTATTATTGCTGGAAAAAGAAAGTGAATTTGCCACTCATCAAACTGGACATAATAGCGGTGTTATTCATGCTGGCGTATATTATGAGCCCGGCAGCTTAAAGGCTAAGTTTTGTCGTGAAGGTGTGGATGCCACAATCAATTTTTGTCAGCAACATAATATTCCTTTTAATCAATGCGGTAAGTTGTTGGTTGCCACCAATGAATTAGAAGTAAAGCGTATGGAGGCGCTTTATCAACGCTGCCAAAAAAATAATATTGAAGTGGAGTTATTAGATCAACAGCAACTTAAAATTCAGGAGCCTAATATTACCGGGCTTGGCGCTATTTTAGTTAGATCAACAGGCATTGTCGATTACCAACTGATTACCATTAAAATGGCGCAGGAATTTCAGTCTTTGGGCGGTGAATACAGACTAAATACCAATGTAACCCAGTTAAAGGAAACGGCAGAAGAGATTCGCGTGAATACAAGCGATGGTGAGTTTTCTAGTCGTTACTTAATTACGTGCTCCGGTTTAATGGCTGATCGTGTGGTTAAAATGTTAGCTATTAAAGTTGATTTTCAAATTGTGCCGTTTCGCGGTGAGTATTATCAGTTACCAGCGAATAAAAATGGCATTGTTAATCACTTGATATATCCAATCCCAGATCCTACATTACCTTTTTTAGGTGTACATTTAACTCGGATGATTGATGGCAGTGTCACCGTTGGCCCCAATGCGGTATTGGGCTTTAAACGAGAAGGTTATGGAAAAATTAATATTAACTTTCGTGATATTAAAGAAATGGTGATGTTTGCTGGGTTCTGGAAAGTACTGTGGAACAACTTGAGTTCTGGCATTACTGAGTTTAAGAATTCACTCTTTAAAAATGGCTATTTAACCTTGGTGCGAAAATATTGTCCCTCAATAGAGTTATCAGATCTTAAATCATATCCTGCGGGTATTCGTGCGCAAGCGGTGATGAATGATGGTAGCTTAGTGCATGATTTTTTGTTTGCTAATAGCGAAAGAACAATTAATGTCTGCAATGCGCCATCGCCAGCAGCTACTTCGGCCATCCCCATTGGTGGTTATATTGTTGATAAAGTAAGTGAGCATTTTTGTTCGTAATCTACATCAAAAAGAGCAGCTTGAAGATCAAGTTGCTCTTTTTCTATCATTATTGAAGCACCTAGCTCATTGAAGCACAATAGGATTAACTATCCGCTTTTGATAGATATTTTTCCATTTCTACCGCTGGAACCATGCCACCACCTGTTGCCCAAACAAGGTGTGTTGCGTTTGCCAATTTATTATTGCTCATGTTTATACGTTCAAGGTATTCATCACTACTAGCAACAACAATGGGACCTAACATACCAGCCAATGCGGAAGGCTCTAATTGAATCCTTTCAACCTGATTTAATAACCCAAGCAGATCATACATTCTCTGATCGCTGATGGTATAAAAACCGTCTAACAGTCGTTCCATTGCCCGGCCAACAAAGCCAGAAGCTCGCCCAACAGCAAGGCCGTCAGCAGCGGTAATGTTATCAATGCCGATATCTTGAACTGCGATGCCATCCTGCAATCCAGTGAGAATTCCAAGTAACATACAAGGGGAGTGTGTTGGCTCTGCAAACACACAGTGGACATTATCACCAAAAGCCATCTTCAGCCCAAATGCCACGCCACCGGGACCACCACCGACACCGCAGGGCAGGTACACAAATAGCGGATTATTTTCATCTACCACAATATGCATCTCTTCGAACTGTTGCTTCAGTCTTTCACCGGCAACGGAATAGCCTAAGAACAGCGTTTGAGAGTTTTCATCATCGATAAAGAAGCACTTAGGATCATTTTCAGCTTCCTTGCGTCCTTGCTCTACGGCCACGCCGTAGTCTTCACTGTACTCAACAACATTAACACCATGAGAGCGGAGCTTTTCCTTCTTCCACTGACGAGCATCTGCAGACATATGCACGCTAACTGAAAAACCCAGTTTTGCACTCATAATACCGATAGACATACCAAGGTTGCCTGTTGAACCAACAGCGATACTATATTGGCTAAAGAAGCTGCTAAATTCATCAGTAAACAGCTTGCTGTAATCATCTGATACCATAAGCAAGCCTGCTTTTATTGCCAGTTTTTCAGCATGGGTTAATACTTCATATATGCCACCACGCGCTTTGATTGAGCCAGAGATAGGTAAGTGACTGTCTTTTTTCAGCAGCAGTTTGCCTTTAATTTCCACCTTATACTGCTGCTCTAGTTGCGATTTCATTGCTGAAATTTCAACTACCTCAGATTCAATAATGCCATTGGTTTTGGCCGTTTCGGGAAATGCTTTTACCAGATAAGGGGCAAAGCGTGTTAATCGGTCACTGGCCTCTTGAATGTTATTTTTATTAAGTCCGACATAAGGAAGACCTTCTTGCAACGAAGTAGTGTTAGGGTTAAACCAGCTTACCTCTTTCAGAGCGACCATTTGTTGTAAGAGGGGGAAGTCAGCCATTAGCTGTGCAATGTTAACTTTATTCATTATTACCTCTCAATCTGTTCAATATTGTTTCGCTTGATGGTATTAAACAATAATCGCCACTCACTGACAAATGATGATAATTCAACTTCACATGAGCCAGATTAAAACAAGAAGGTGATAGTCATTATAAAAATGTGAAATTATTCAATTTGAGTTATTTTATGTTGTTCATAATGATATTGTTGTTGTCTGAATTTGTCGAAAATCGTCAATGGAATAGCCTGTGTTATGTACACTCAAGACAATGTGCTCTCTAAAAACAAACTTTTAAATAGTTTTCAACTCTCTAAAATGCATACCTTTGAAGTGGCAGCTAGGCACTGTTCTTTCTCTCTTGCGGCCGAAGAACTGTCGATGACTCCAAGTGCAATATCTCATCGAATAAATGCGTTGGAGAGTGAATTAGGTATTTTATTATTTAAACGGTCACACCGAAAAATAGCGCTAACCAGTGATGGTGAGCGAATTTATATCGCGGTAAAATCCTCGTTAAGTAGTTTAAATCAGGAAATATTCGAGGTAAAAAGCAATGAAATTTCAGGTGAGTTAACTGTCTACTCTCGACCTTCTTTTGCGCAATGCTGGTTGGTACCTAGAATTGCCAGTTTTCAAAAACAATACCCTGCTATTTCCCTCAATATCTTGACGGGAAATGAAAATATCAATTTTCATGGTCATGGCATTGATGTAGCTATTTATTTTGATGAAAAACAACCGAGTAAGTTATATTGTCAAGATATTATGGCAGAGACGATAGTACCGGTATGTAGTCCTGAGTACGCTGAAAAATTAGATTTGATAGGAAATATTGATAATTTAAGTCAATGCACGTTATTGCATGATAACCAAGCATGGGGATACGATTCCAACACAGATGAATGGGGATTATGGGCAAATAATTTCAGTATTCACTGGTTAAGTTCCATAGCGAGTATCAGGTTTGATCGATCAGATCTGGCCGTTATCGCGGCTATGAACAACGCTGGTGTGGCAATGGGAAGGGAGAGTCTTATCAGTAGTCAAATTAAGAGAGGAGAACTGATCAAGCCTTTTATTGATAAAAAAATGCGATGTCCGCAGCGGTATTATGTCGCCACGTTAGCTAACAAGAGCAACACAAAAATAGAAATATTTATTGATTGGCTAAAAAGTGAAGTACAAAACGAAGAGTTTGCACGTATTAATACATGTTAGGCCACTCATATAACTCGTAGATATTTTCATCAATAAAATGAATCTATCTTATTTTTGTTAAGCATGGTGATTGTTATGCCTATGCCTATGCCTATGCCTCATTCTCAACTAATCAGTTTATTAGATACGCGGTATTATCATAGCTGCAGTTGAACCGTACGTCAGGTTTTTGTATGGCGTCGATAAGGAGACTAGTGTCAATTATGAGCACAGGCGTAGATGAATTGAAAATGACTTCAATTATCCCAATTCATTGCTTTCGAAATTTTCGTGCATGCAGCGATGCATCACCATTTACCTATCGTATGCATGTTGATTAAAATGAATGAAAATCAGTCAACTGGAAATGGTTGAAAAATACACCGTATTATTATCTGATCTAGACATTCATAAATATTTTAATCGATTCTGCCTACGGACATAATACGGTCGCCTACTTTATTTAAAATTGTAATTTCCCCCTGGCATACTGCAATAATTGATTTACCTTCTTTAAATTCGTCAGGTATGACAACTCTTCCTTGGTGGTTTTTTGGAAAAGACTTAACTTCATGTAGTAATTCAAGTGACTCAACGTGATAATAAATGATAGTTACTTGGGTTAAACTTTGCTGCATATTGTACTCTTTTAATTCTTCCACATTGATTTTGTGCCGAAAGCACTGCATGGAATGGCTAAATATTATCTCATAGGAACTATAGTATCACTTTGATCTGCAAGTACAAAATAGATATATACTCAAGCTAATTGAAGATATGCGTTTCAGGAGGCCTGAGCGACTCATGAGTAAGGTTCTTTTTTACAAAGGTACATTTTATTAAAGCAGAAAGATGATAATCATTGTGCCATTAGTCATTGTCGTTATCATAGGGACAGAGTTGAGTGGATTTTCATCTATGTCTATACCCGTGACTACTAAAATGCTCGACTCAGAGTGCTCAAGCGCTTCTTCGAAGGGGCTAAAAACGATTGATACGGCGTTATTGATTTTGATAAGGACGCTACATGGATGTAGCTTATTAGAGAATGCAGGAGCTTATTCTCCTGAATAACCATTCTCTGCAACCAATGCCTTGTCTAAATCCTCTATTGGCCTGTACTTAAACTTATAATAATTCTTTTACTCTATTTTTTAGCTGAGGCAGCAAATCTTGCTCAAACCAAGGGTTTTTTGACAGCCAAATATTATTTCTTGGGCTAGGGTGTGGTAGAGGTAATAGCTGAGGCCCATAATTTTCCCAGTTTCTTACTGTTTCGGTAAGGTTCTTTTGTTTAGTCTCCTTCATATGCCAGTTTTGGGCATAAGCCCCTATAACTAATATGAGTTTTATATCACTGATTGCAGATAATAATTGTTTTCGCCATGCTAAAGCGCACTCTGATCGTGGTGGTAAATCACCCGACTTCCCTATTCCAGGGTAACAAAAACCCATAGGTAAAATCGCTATTTTTTGTGCATCATAAAAGGTGGCTTTGGTAATCCCCATCCATTGCCGCAACCGATCTCCGCTAGCATCATCGAATGGAATACCTGTGTTATGAACTTTCACTCCGGGAGCTTGACCAGCAATAATAATTTTGGCATGTCTACTGATTTGTAAAACAGGATGAGGGCCTAAAGGTAAATATTGTTGGCACAAAGTACATTTTTTAATCTCTGAAACCAGTAAATCTAGTGGGTTTTCTTTCATAATTTTGACTCTAAGTGTGAAGTATGAAAATATTTTATAGCAAACATTTGGTTTGTACGTGACGATGATATTCGCCCGGATTTTTACTAACAGTACGCTTAAAATCTTTACTAAATGAAGCGAGTGATTCATAGCCTTGTGGGTGAACTTGAATCGTTTGGTTACTGTTGTTTTAGTTGCAGCGGGGTTAGTCATGATATTAATTCCCTAGAGGTTAATCTAAGAAATTAATATATGTTTATAAAGTTTTTTGAGGCGGTGTTTACTATTTTTCCTTGAAACAGCTTTCCCTTAAAGTATCGGCTCTTCTCCGGTTATGTGAGGTTGATTTTTGGATAAAAAACTTGATATTAAACCTAATGATTGAGCCAAAATAATAAAACTAGCTACAGACCAATCAGTAGAACATATAATGCCCTCTCATTCACCATCTATGCCTTTAATAAAGCAAAGCATGGCAAAAGGAATCAGTATAAACAAAAAAAACACCAACTTTACAAGTGGTGCTTTCTAGAATTAAAAATTTTATAAACCAATTAAGATTGTTTTTTAAACTTACGTGATGCTAAACCAATCATCGCGAATGCAAAAATAGCAAGTGTAGATGGTTCTGGTACGTTTGTGTTTGTAACAGTTAAGGCAACATTACTAACGGATAAACTGTGTCCACCACCACCACCAACAACAAAACCAAAGTCAAGTGTAGTTGGTGTATTAAAAAAATCTAATTCACTGCGATTTACTAAAACACTATGGCTTGTCAAGTTGTGCTCTGCTAACAAACCTAAATCTGTCCAATTGATTCCAGCAATTGAATAGAAAAGTTTTCCTTTTCTATTCCCAAAACCTTGATCTTTCCAGTCAAAAGATAAGATGAAAGAGTCAAGTTCATCTGATACATCAACGGTAAACCAATTTTGAATGTCATTAGAAATAACGCTTGAGTTAACATCTTCTGGGTTGTAGTTAGTAATCAAATTCGCCTGTGCATTAGTGATAAGACCAAAACAAAAAGTGAGTGGTAATAGTATTTTTAAAAGCTTAAGTTTCACGTGTTATTCCTTGTTATTCCCTTCCCTTAATTTGGGTAGGTAGTAGTAAAGATAGTAATTTATCAATAGATAATCTTGTTAAGCAAAATATATACCATACTTAAAATACGTTGTGATTTCAAAAGGATGGTGACTCTAGTAAACATTAAAAAGATAACCTTGTAAAGCAACTTGACACCAATAAACTCATCAACCAGTTGAATTTATTACATAATATTAGCAAATATTCATTTAAATTAGTTTTAGTATGAAATAAATTAGGTGATTGAATTTTACTGGTCACTATTTAAGTCGTGCAATTGATAAAACTTAGTGTTGTTGATTATTGTTACTCTCCACTCAAACAAAGTTAAAACCACCTAGTTACTAACTTGAAATTATTTTGTAACACTCCACATCATCTGCTATCAGAACACAAAACTGACATTAGAAAGAAAAACCTCAATTTATTAGAATACTCACAGAAAAATCCTTTGAATAAATCCGCAAGTGAACTATCCCACTCAAAACCTGCAAACGGTACCGTAGTCAGACTGTAGCAATTCAAATCACCAGAATTTAATCACCCTAAGTCAATGCTAATGAAATACACAGCTTCTTTGCTCTAGTTGACAGTAATGTGATCGTTATGGATTTACATGCGTACAGGATATGCACAGGAGCAGTTTATGAGGTGGAAATTTAGTGTATATTTTTAGGGGATATTTAAATCAAAAAGTGGTCGGTGATGCAAGATTCGAACTTGCGACCCCTTGGACCCAAACCAAGCTGCGCTAATCACCGAATATTCTTTTGTAGATTTTACATTGTAACTTTTTGGGAAATAAAGATGGGGTGGCTAAAGGGACTTGAGCCCTCGACAACCGGAATCACAATCACGTTGTCGGTATAGGATTTAGTTGGATTAACATGTATCAGGCTAGATATTACTTGTGTTGCTCATGTCATCACTTGGATTTAAGTGTAATTTACTGCCGTTGCATACTCACAGAAAAATACCAGAGAGCTTTTATACCCTTTAGTTTTTATGGCAACTGCATTAATGCTAGCTTCATTTAATACGTAAACAATACGAAAAGGAGAATGTATTAGCTCTCTAATAGATGGCATTTGAAATTCTGGAACTTGCCTACCTATTTCAGGATTGTCAGGTAATGTTTCAATATGGCTTATTATTTCTACAATAAAATTTTCACCAACTTGGGGTACTTGCTGCTCGGTGTAATACGCTCTTATGTCTTCTAAATCACATATCGCAGATTCTGCAAATTCAATTTTCAAAATGATAAACCAAGCCTTGCTTTTACATCGTCAATATCTGATTTATTTCCTTCTTTAATATCAAGCATGCCTTTGGCTATAGCTTTAGTAAAGGCGAGTTCTTCGATGTTTTTTTCATATTCATCTAACCCTTGTACTACAGCTATTCCTCGTCCTCGACTAGTAACTAAAACAGGTCTATGTGAATCTTTAGCATGATTAACTACTTTGCCGGGGTTTATTTTAAGATCAGATAAAGGGATCACATCTTCTGAGAATTTTGGTTGCATAAAAACCTCTATAAATTAATGTTAACAATACCAGTTTACAGCACCTGTTTGTTTTTATCTAGCAAGGAAATGAGTAACTTCCAACACACCAATTTATAGACAGGGGCTAGCTAAAGCAAAGAATCCATTAAACTCAGTGGGCATTACGCCATTAACTTTAAGGTGTAATGACTTACTTATCACAAACACACTTCACTGACAGACGAATTAAATATTCGGTTGTCGGTATGAATAACAATAATCGAAGGAAAATATATAAATGAGTAGCAACATTTCAGATAACGCTATGAAAGGAGCAACGACTGGTGCATTGATAGGCGCAATATTTGGTCCGCAAGGCATAGTTATTGGTGCGGCGGTTGGTGGTATTGTTGGTTATATCTTGGATGATTAATTAAATATTAAATGCAGGCTAACTGTATTAGTTAGCCAATTCTTATATATGGACATGTTGGGCGTTTGGACGTTATGTTTTATAAAAGTTTAATTATTCATTTTTTTCGCTTTGTGGTCATCGTTCACTTGTGCCACAGGCTGGCCACAAACCCGACCTAAATTATCTCTTGAATTCATTCAGATTTACGTTCACTTAGGATATGAAAGCTGACGTTAGTCCTTAAGTATCTAACGGCAACTGTTCCGACAAAGCGGACATCATTAATTATTCCTAATAAAAAAATTAGAGTATTAGGTTTACGTTTTGAATTTAAAAAAACAAATATCTTTGCCGTAAAAACTACCCTCTAGGTTTTTATTA
>MAAB01032352.1_pt1 | contig 29277 bp, 23 predicted proteins | sample 1115991 | NCBI WGS metagenome assembly MAAB01 (sample SAMN04961124, study PRJNA320927) | seawater metagenome | isolation source: sample BD02T18 sea water enriched with oil for 18 days | place: USA:Gulf of Mexico | collected 2013-07-27
TGGATCAGAATTTTATATAGTTGCTGGAAGAATAAAACGCCCTATGATGAGTCCAAATATTTGAACAGCCTGAAACGAAATGGATCACCTTTATTGGCTTAAATTTGTTGACTGAATGGCTCAGGGCATGAAGCCGCCAAAATTGGGTTCGGAAGAAAACAGAAGAACTTCGCGAAAGCGGACATTACTATCAATTGATACGCTTGCTAGGTGCAACGAAAACGTACGAAGCACAACTAATTACCACGATGGAAGTCATACCATTTCCCCGAGGTTTTTCCTTTCTTGAATGAGACATCCATACTTTGAGGTACTTCTGCAAGCTCCTTAATTTCTGGAAATAACTGCGATGCCCGGGCGAGTGTAATTTCAACCATATCGGAGCGCTGATGCTCATCTATACACATAAAATTCCAAACACACGATTCTTCGGGTAGGTGATGCACCCAATGCAAGCTGGAACCACCCATCAGATGGAGGCAAACTGACACAAGCGTATCAGGACTCTCTTCAAATGGGTTATCTTCCATATCTATTTCCCTAACCGCGCCTTGTTAACTGCTTTTTTCTAAAACCTTGTTGTAGATTTTTGTAATCCCAGCGGTGCCAATAACATGACCAGCTTCCTGCACACTAATTTCACGACCAACCCAAAGCGTATTTGGATAGACACCTGGAGTTATGAACCAAACATTTACCCGTACCGTATCACCGGGATACACAACATCTTTATCCAAAAACTCATGACGCCCGCTCGTAAGGTAATCATCGCGAACAAGATGGTTTGGACTAAACCCTTCATACATTGCACTTTTCCTACCACCATCTTCGGTAGATAGATAAGTTACTAATGCCTCTACATCGGGTTCTCTTTGGTTATTCACTTCAAGTGCCTTTGACAGTTAACGCTTTATTGAGACGCGTGTATTTTGCGTCGTTTTCAAATATCTTGTTAGAGTATACCAGAGAAAAACCAAGCCTCCAGCCCTTTAAATACAGCGGCTCGTTCCACGTTGCTGCCAAGCTGGATATTCACCAGTTAAGTAAATATTAACCGATGCTGACAAATAGTTTGTCGCAACTAACTAAGGAATTAGTTTCACTGTCATACTTTATCAACGGGGCAGTGTTCCAGATAGAGCATAAGATCTTGATCAGGAAGTCCCGGATTACCTTCCTCCACCCATTGATGAAATGCATCCCAAGATGGGCCATAAACCTTACCGTCTAGCTTAATAACCTCTTCACCATATCCAAATTCAATTACAAACATGATATGGATTCTTGCCCGCGTACGTACAATCCCGCCATCTTTAAATGGCGATGAGTTTATCCACATCCCTGTTATCAACTCCAGCAGGTCATGTGGTCTTTCTCTAAGGAGGTAATATAGAATTTCTGCCTTATTCTTTTGAAATCCTTCCAGCATTAAAGCGTTTCCCTCCAACTTTAACCGGTTCTCTTCCTCCTGTTTCGACCTTCTAACCATCTCCCTCCTTACAATTGCATCAAGAGAGTTCTTTTTATGGCGCTTAATTGTCATTACCTTTTTCATGGAATGTACTCGATCAAATTGCTCATAAAAGACAGGTTTTTCCACTGAGCTGACAAGATAAATTCCCACTAGTTAGGTTAATGTTAGCGAGAGCGGACATAAGCATTTAAAGCCACGTGGTAGGCGTCTCGATCAACAAAGTAGTGGATTTTTAAGGTTATATCTCACAGAATTATCCTTCAGATCCGACGATCATTTTCTGCCCTTTAGTATTAGATCATCGCTCTACCAAATGTCCCGAATCATAACTGAAAAAGATCCATATAATTCACATCATTCATTGCTTTTAGAAGGGTGCCTCGAATCGAAATATTATATGCAGAACTAACATTCAATATCTGTTCCTCAGGACTTTCATCCTGAATTCTACGTTCTATTTCCTCAAATAGGTATGCCATCTTCTCATCTGAAAAATTCAACCCTATATCGTAAAGCACTGCACCTTTGACATTCTTAACATCGTTAGCATCCTTTATATTCTCCACATTCAGGATTATCAACCTTTCCTCAAATTCTGGAGCTTTGTCCAATACCAGCTCTAATACTTTACGTCGTTCCGGCTGTTTGCTTTTTATGCTGGCAACAGCAAGTTTAGCTGAAACATCATTCAACTTTGATACGTATCTCGAAGACATTAATTCATGAAACTTTTTTCAGGTAAGTTCTTTGAAAAGGATACTTTTTTATTTGATGCGATAATCGATCCTATTTCCCTAATTGTGGATGAATAGTTTGTCTTTATATGTTCCTCTGCTAACAAACACCCCCCAGAGAGCACCGTCCTCTTTCATGTTTCCTGGCGCATAACTATCTGCACTGGCTCTACACAATACATACATGGCTCCTACATGCCCTGTAAGAGCTGATTTTTTTAGCCAATGCCAACTCTTCGTCATCTGATTGTTTTCTAGATGGAGTAGTGACACGAATAACATGGCATCGGAATCCCCTGTCCTGACTGCCCCATCAATATTATTCCCTGCAATACGAATATCTCCTCCTGATTTCTTTTCGTACTCCAAAAGAGCTTTCTTGAAAAAATCGCCATTGCTCTCTACAGGATTTGACGAACAAGAGACCTGCAAAGATGAAAAGAGTAAGATAAGAAGTTGGACTATGCCTTTATTGTTCATATATTTCCCTATAGCTAATTTGAAATCCTTAACCATTCACTTACGAAAGATCGGAGCGTTTACGCCAAACAGAGTGCTTGATTAATTGGATTCATTCCCATTCGCTGCACTCTATCGAATGGTCAGAAATTAATCAAATGCTATATCTTCGCCCCAATCTCACGATGTCCGCTATGTAGGAATTCTAACACACTTAGGAATGTCCGCTTTTGTCCGGTTTAGGGCGTTTCCCGACATTTTAACCTTTGCCGCGAATGTCTCCAAAAGGGTGTGGGAGTCGTTCAGAAACGCTCATATGTCAGGCAGTATTGATAGTGTTGAAAACTGATCTCGACAAGTATTTTGACACAGAGGGATTCCGACTAAACCAATATTCAATTTGTCATAGTTAGTATCTATTGGTCATAGATATTTGCGCCATATACGCTTTATACTTCTTACCAAATTTAAAGAAACAGAAAGGGAATTACGAGAATGAGATATGTTATTTTTCTGCTTTTACTGTCTCCGTGGGCATACTGTGAAGATATTGATAAAGACTTGGGTTGTGACCAAAAAACATCCGCCTGTATTTTGAAATTGAATCGATTCGCCGCTGAAGAGGGGGATGCTGACGCGCAAAGAAATCTAGGCACTATGTATTTGCAAGGGTCAGGCGTAGAGCAAGATAATGCTGAGACATTAAAATGGTTTCGATTAGCCGCTGAGCAGGGGGACTCGTTAGCACAAAGCAATCTAGGCCTTATGTATTTCAAAGGATACGGCGTAGAGCAAGATAATGCTGAGGCATTAAAATGGTTTCGATTAGCCGCTAAGCAAAAGGAAGCCGTGGCACAAAACAATCTAGGCTTTATGTATGGCAAAGGATACGGCGTAGAGCAAGATAGTGCTAAGGCATTAAAATTTTTTCGATTAGCCGCTGAGCAGGGGTACGCTAAAGCGCAACATACTCTAGGGGACAAGTATAATTTGGGGCACGATGTGGCGAAAAATAAAGCCCTTGCCATACAATGGTGGAGTAAAGCCGCTGTACAGGGATATTATGAGTCACAAAACAATCTAGGCTTGATGTATTTACAAGGGGTCGATCTAGAGAAAAACGAGGCTAAGGCATTAAAATTATTTCGATTATCTGCTGATCAGGGGTACGCTTTAGCGCAAAACAGTCTAGGTATTATGTACAGCGAAGGAAAAGGCGTAGTGAAAGATAATGCTAAGGCGCTAAAATGGTATCGATTAGCCGCTAAGCAGCGTCATGCTGGAGCGCAATACAATATAGGGGTTATGTATACCTATGGAAGAGGCGTAGAGAAAGACGAGGCTAAGGCATTAAAATTGTTTCGATTATCTGCTGATCAGGGGTACGCTTTAGCGCAACAAGCTTTAAAAATATTTGATAATTAATGGCGGTGCAGAAAAAAAGGCTTTGGCGTAAACCAGCGGGACAAAATAAAAAAATACAACCAATAAAAGTAATACAGGTTTTACTTTTTCTGTCGCAGGACTGTAAAAGTGGGTCGAAATCTGCGTTCTGGGATGTTAGATTAAGTCTTAGTCACCACCATTACTTAAGTAACTTATGCACTGTAGACCTTCCGATAACCAACTGCTTGCCAATGTCTTTAGCCCAACCCCTTCCTCGTGAAGTTCCTTCATGCGCTTTCGGTCAATAGTGCGTTGGCGACCAAATTGAACGCCTTTCACTTTGGCCTCCGCTCTACCTTCGTTGGTGCTAAAATTCGCTGACGTTCAGTCTGTGGTAAGGCTCCAGCTTAGTAGGAATTTTATCGTGTTATAATTAGGCCATCTTGAGTCATTTGGCTGCCCCCCTCGAATGACTCCTTTGTAGGGGTTATGCGCCCATTATCGAAAATCTCGGTTTGCTTTTTGTTGCTCTGCTAAAGGTCAGGCCACCACCACTGTACAGGAATTGCTAAGACATACCGACATTAGAACAACTGAGATATACACGCATGTTGTTGGCAATCGTCTAGCTGGTACAAGGAGTCCTATCGACTCGTTAGTAAATTAGACGCTAGCGACCGCTTTGGAGGAATAGGGACTTACAGCGAGGTAACTGTGATGTCCCTTGTGGAGCGAAAGCTGTCCTTTCACGATTAACCCAGTCCCCCTTCTTTTTAAGGAGGATATTTATTGTTAAATCACACCAGACTTTTCACAATGATTAACCATCTAATAGCTAAGCATCACCTTTTATACAAGCCGCAGCCATATCAGCTAGCCCTTCCATTAATGCTTCGCGACTAAATTGAGGTGCTGGATCAGATAGGTATCGAATGAGTGTGGAGATTCCACTGTTCATAATGATATATATCATCACCTGCATTTTTTCAGGCGCAATTTCATTGGGGTGCCGCATGATGTACATCGACGCCATTTGCACCAATTGTGTCTCAATCACCTTTATATGCTCCAATATTTCAAAGTGACCAACGTATTGGAATACTTTCAAATAGCGTCCTTTGTCTTTTTCAAGAAAATGGCTAAATTCATGCAAAATGGTAAGTACCCCACTTCTGAAATCTATCTGAACAATCTGCGGTGTAACCGCCAATAAGCTCTGTACGATCTCATCCCTCGCCTTCTCTATCATTGCCTGATAGACCGCTTCTTTATCATCATAATACTGGTATAACGTACCCACACTAATACCCGCTTCATCAGCAATATGGCGGGTTGTAGTCCCATCAAGCCCATTTTTTGCCACACATTGCAAACCCGCTTGAATGATGTCATCCACCATCCTTTTTGCCCGTACTTGTTTTGGTTTTCGTCGCATAAGTATCTGAATTGAATATGAACAATTGTTCATATAATTTAGTAAGAGTTAAGCGAATAATCAATAGCGGTAGAAGGATATTGTTATGACCAACAAACCATCTTGGCAAGCCAATGCCGTTGTGACTGGTGCAGGTAGTGGTATAGGTAGAGCGTTCGCCACAGAATTAGCGCGGCGAAATGGTAAGGTTATCTGTTCGGATATAGACCTAGACAGCGCAAAAGAGACTGTACAGCACATACGTAACCAGGGAGGGCATGCACTTGCCGTTAGGGCCGATGTATCCAGCTTATCTGATGTGGAAGCCCTCGCAACTCAGGCGGAAGATTGGTTTTCTGCACCAGTATCCCTTGTAGTGAATAACGCAGGTGTCGCAGCAGGTGGACAAAATATCGGGGGCATTCCTATCAAGGATTGGCAGTGGACGATCGACATTAATATGTGGGGAGTTATTCATGGTTGTCACGTATTCGCTCCCAAACTGCGTGAACACGGACGCGGCGGTATTATCAACGTCTGCTCCACCGCCAGTTTCGCATCGGCTCCTCTCATGGGTCCCTACAATGTAAGCAAAGCTGCTGTACTTGCTCTTTCTGAAACGTTAGCCGCCGAAATGCGCGGAACCAACATAACAGTTACTGCGCTATGTCCAACATTTGTAAAAACCAATATTACCAAAGGCGGCGGAATCACCGATGAGTCGGCATCTCTCGCAGATAAAGTCATGTCAGCGATCGGAACTTCTCCAAAAAAAATCGTCATCAAAACCATCAATGATCTCGATAAAGGAAAGCTCTACACAATACCTCAATTGGATGCCCAGCTTATCTGGCGCGCCAAACGAATATTGCCCTCCCTCTATATTCATGGAGTGGGTTTACTCAATCATTTCGCAACAAAGCACTGATCAATAACCGAGAGGAAACAACAATGGCATCAATTGATCTCGAAAAAATGCGTCAGAAAATCAAATGTACTCAATGGGCACTAGTAGATTTTGATTGGGAATCCCCTGGTGCAGACAAAATAACAGCTGAGCAGTGGCCCAAACTCAAAACATTTATGGCAGACCTTATGTGGATTGAGCATGTAGGGGCACGTGGTTTTGCAGCACTGGCAAAAAGTGCACCTACCGATAATTTGCGGGAAATCTATACCTATTTTCATGCTGAAGAACAACGTCATGCCAATGCAGAGATGGCATTGATGAAACGCTGGGGAATGTTAGACGAAAACGAATCACCCGTACCCAGTGCAAACTTACGTTTAGTGATCGAATGGTTGGAACGTTATGCTGATGATACCCCTTTCAATCTTCTCGCCACCCTTATCCCTATGTTGGAAGTCACCTTAGACGGTGCATTATGTAAGTACTTGTTAGAGACCGTTGAAGACCCTCTTTGCCACGAAGTTTTTGCAAAAATAAATGACGATGAATCTCGTCATCTTGGTGTAGGTTTCTCTGTAATGGAAATGCAAGGTAAGGGTCCTCACTACATTGCATTCATTGAAATGTTGGGACGTTTACTTGATCCTCGTATGATGGCAGGTGCCCTCGTCTATTTCCCGTTACTCAGCAGTATGCGTGATAACCTCATCGCCATGGGAATGCAGGAAGAAAAGCTTTACAAAACGATGGATAAATTCAAGAAGATTGGTGGTCGCACTGCTCAAGGTCGACGAAACCCTTGGTTCCAATTACTTCATTATCACGGAACCATTATGGTAGATCGCAGCAATCATTTTTACCACATGCCGGTCGACATGCTCGTTGCATTAAGCAATAAAATCCCACAGCGCCTCTTGCCTTCTCAACCTGGATGGGTCGCTGAACTGACTCATAAACCCACTGCGTAATTCTGGAGACAAAGATGAATGACCCAACAATCAATAACCGAATAAATCAAACGCTAGATGTCATTATCATTGGTGCAGGATTTTCTGGTTTGGGCATGGCTATTCAACTACAACAGGCAAACATCAATAACATTGCTATTCTAGAGCGTGATAAAGAGGTGGGTGGGTGCTGGCGCGATAACCAATATCCCGGGGCGGCTTGTGACATCCCATCAAATCTCTATTCTTTTTCTTTTGCACCTAATCCCAATTGGTCACGTGCTTATTCTAGCAGCCATGAGATCCTGAATTACATTAAATCACTCGTGAGCGATTTTGCATTGCAACGCTACATTCGTTTTAACACTAACGTTAACGACATTACATTTGATGACAACACTGGACTCTGGATAATCAAAACCGATACCAAGAAAATCGGTAGTAGTGAAACCCTAAAAGCCAGATCAGTTGTTATTGCCTCCGGTCCTTTGGCAAATTGTAGCTTTCCTAACATACCCGGCTTAGAAGAATATAAGGGACACAAGATACACAGCGCTCGCTGGGATCATGAGGTTGATTTTTCGGATAAAAAAGTTGCTTTAGTAGGAACCGGTGCCAGTGCGGTACAAATCATCCCAGAGCTTGTTCAAACAGCAAAACATCTGACAGTTTTCCAACGCACTCCCGCCTGGGTCTTACCTAGATTGGATGCAGAAACACCTCCCTGGATTTCAACATTATTTCGAAAAATACCCGGAACACAAAAACTCACTCGACAAGCTCTTTTTGCTCTTCATGAAGTGGGGGCACTAGGCCTTATCTGGAACTCACCGTTAACATCAATAATGCAGCGGGTCGCATTAAAGCATCTACAGCACCAAGTTAAAGACAGTTGGATGCAACGCCAATTAACCCCTAACTTTCGCATAGGCTGCAAACGGGTATTAATGAGCAGTGAGTATTATCCCGCATTGCAGCAACCCAACTGCAAACTGATCACATGGCCTATTGCCAAAATGTCTGAAAAAGGTATACGTTGTGTTGAAGGCATTGAGCATCAATTTGATTGCATTGTTTTTGCTACTGGCTTCGATATTGGCACCCAAACTGCTCCCTTTTCAGTAAAAGGAGTCGGAGGTCGAGATTTAGGAGAAGATTGGAAAAGAGGGGCTCAAGCTTACAAGAGTATCAATGTATCAGGATACCCCAATTTATTTTTAACCTTCGGGCCCAATTCTGGACCAGGACATAACTCCGCACTAGTCTATGTCGAATCACAATTGCATTATGCCGTACAAGGCATTCAACGTATTTTAAATGAAGGTCTAGCACGCTTAGATGTGCGGGAAAGAGCCCAAGAAAAATACAATATTCAAATTCAAAAACGCCTCACTAAAACCAACTGGAACTCGGGATGCAAAAGCTGGTATCTCACTAAGGATGGGTTTAACGCGACAATGTTCCCAGGTTTTGCCACCCAATACTCAGCACAAATGCGTCAATTTGAAGACAAAGACTATCTTCGTGTCAGCGTATAATAAAAATACTTTTATTTTAGCGCGCTTCTATCGCTCGCTTTAATCTAAGCATCGCATTCTCTGACTTAACTTCCACCTGCTTTTTATAATAAAGGCTATTAAAAACCAAGAATGCAAAATTGGGTAATTGGTAATGCAATGTCCGTTCAAATATCGTGTTTTCGCCCTGCCCTTTAACACGATATTCCAACTGAATGTTTGCCCCATTATTTTGATTGCTTGCATGAGCAACCCAAATATCTCCTGCTTTGCTTTCTTCCACCGCCCAAAGCAAATGATTTTCTCCTAAAGGTGTTGATATATCTTCCTCAAAACGCTCTCCCTTAATCAACGGTGCCTGGGACGTGACATATACCTTAGACGACTGAGGATGCCACTCAGGCCAGAGCTCAGGGGAACTTGCGTAATTTAGGGCTTCAATCGATGTCTTTTCTACCAAAATGCTATTTACAATCGTTGTTGACGATGGTGTTAACCACAAAGCACCCAAAAACCAAATTATTAATGGCACACGTACTAATTCAACGAACCAGTGGCGGAAGTTATTCTCCAAAAATTGATTTGCGGTTATAACACCTCCCACAATAACAGAAACACCTATCACCAAAAAACTCGGTGACAGTGATGGCGATAGAAAAAGAAACATTGTAGAAACTACAAAGATAGTTAACATCGACAACGTGACGTATAACTTAACGTTTAACGACGTTTGAGGATCAAATTTATCTCGATTGGCACACCCTGTCTTTTGTAATTCTGCCTGTGCTTCTGAGCATGGCCCTGAACTTTGTTGCTGGCAATCGTTAGGCCGCCACCCTGTTGGTTTAAACCAAAGTGTAATCTTGTCTTGCCAATTTTCGGTAGCTACGCTGTCTTTAGCAAGCATACTCCAGTGTTGTAAGTTAGCTTTGATTGGATCCAGCGTATCAAGTGCACGGGTAGTACCATAATGGCATTGCTCTGACGCTAGCTCTGGTTGCCATGTACCAAATACACGATCCCAAACAACTAACGTTCCTCCATAATTACGGTCTATATATATATTGGATTTTTGGCGTGATGTACTCGATGACTTGATGGTGTAGAAAATATACCTTCTAACAAAGGGATCTTATTAATAGCCTGTGTATGTAACCAAAATTGATAAAGCTTTAGTACCACAAATTGGAGTAAGAAGACTTCTGGTGGACACCCAAACAACGCCAAAGGCAAATAAAACAACCAAGAAAAAGCATATTGAAACGCACTTTGTCGTAGTGCCGTTGTGAGGTTATATTCTTCACTTTGATGGTGACCAACATGAGCGCCCCAAAGAAAATTAATTTCATGCGCAAGACGGTGAAACCAGTAATAACAAAAATCGATGCCAATAAAAAACACTATCCATGTAATCGGTTCACTACTTCCGAATTCCATTAGCCGATGGTTTTCCCAAATATAAATAAATACAGCAAATGTATATGCTTTCAGCAACGCGTCAGAAACCAGCAAACAAAGCCCCATACTTAAACTGGTAACGTTATCGTTGTAACGGTGAAGATTCCGGCCTGATAGCCTAAGAAATGTGTACTCAATCCCCATAAACAACAGGAACATTGGAATCGCTAACCCGTTAATATTGTATTCGCCCACCGGTTCACCTCATAAGTCCATATTCATTGATAACTAGCATCGCAGAAAACAGAGTTAGGGTCATTGACAAAACACACGCAACAATGACAAATTACGACATATAACCTGACAATTGTAGACGTAAAACGTCAAATCAACACTGAAAGCACCGAGGTAAAAGGGCAGATGAAACACCTTTATATCAGTAGCACTTGGGTAAACGGCTTACTAAAAGGCTTTGCTGCGCTTGGTTTAGACCTAAATGTAATCATTAAGGACTTGCCTGGATTTGAGCAATGCCAATTTCAAGAAGATCAGCGCGTTGAGTTAAGCACAGCTCGCCAACTTTGGCACCGGGCTACACAGATATCCAAAGACCCCCTGCTTGGCTACACCCTAGGACTGAGTCAAGATTATCGAGTCATTGGCGTGCTTGCCCCCGTTCTATGGCATAGCCCAACAGTACAAGAAGCTCTCAATAATATTATTCGCTTTCAAAAACTGATTAGCGACAGCGGAAGTTATAGGGCGACTTACATACGAGATGCTGAATCAAATTTGATATATTTAGATTATGAATATGTACCTGTTTACAATATCGTACCTGTAAACCCGCAGCAGGTTCTTGCTGTTGTTACAGGTACCATCGGTATTATTCAAGCGATTTCCAACAACTGCGTGTCACCCATTAGCCTCCGTGTACCAGGCCAGTTACCAACAAAAACCTTATCGAAGCACTTTAACTGTACTGTTACTTCAGGAGCCGAAAACTTCATAATACGTTTCCCTTGCACCCACCTCAAAGAAAAGCTAAAAGGACATGATCCGCATCTATACGAAATAAATAGAACCTATGCTGATGAGCTTTTACGCGCCAATAATGAAGGCCAAACGTTAATAGACACCGTAAAAGATCTTATTAGACAGCTTGGGTATAGAGCTGCAACTCTCGACGATATTGACGAAAAAATTGGTATTCAACCACGATCATTACAACGCCACTTATCGGAACAAGGCACCTCATTTCGACTATTAAAGGAGGAGGTATTAAAAGAACAAGCCGTCAAAATGTTAGTATTTGAGAAGATTGATATAGAAACGATAACTCAGCTACTGGGCTATTCTGAACCCAGTGCATTTCATCGCGCGTTCAAGGGTTGGTTTGGAAAAACACCTCAACAATGGGCCTTATTAGGCGACAATTCGGTTCTGTTGCATCCCGTGAAATCAGAGAGGCGCATAGTAGAATGATCTTTCCATATCATACCAAACTGAGCAATGCATGATAACCTTCAAAGGCCACCACACATCAAAAGAAGAAACGATCCGGTGATATGTGACCGCTTGACGAGGCCTACCTCAAGGTTAAAGGCAAATGAAAATACTATTATCGTACCGTCGATACCAACAGTCGGCGCTTTGTCGCCTGCAGAACAATTCCACGCTTTAGCTGCGTAAGCCGAAAAACCGTTTTGATGCTTTTCACGTCAAATGTGAGGTTTGCGACGAAACAGGAAGATCTTCAAAAAGAGCAACAACGATATTCTTCCCAAGGTTATGTGACACCAGCTGAACAATTCTATGCTTGGGCGGTGTAGTTACGCGCAATTTTTCTGCAGATTCCCCTTGCAGAAAAATTGCGACGGTATTGACTTTATTTACCAACAAAGACCGGCTTTTTCTTCTCGAAGAAAGCCATGATAGCGCCCTGACTATCTTGACTGGCTGAGCAATTGTTCTGCAGATTGGCTTCTCTAGCCAAGGTTTCCTCGAACGAAGAGGTGTGTACCTGACGCATAATCTGCTTGCCATACTTCTGGGCCAAAGGTGCACCTTCTGACAAAGTTTCTGCCCACGCTTTAGTCGCTTCAATTAGCTGATCAGCTTCAGTAACTTTATTGACAATACCGTACCGCAAGCATTCCTCCGCCTGAATTCTGCCCGCTTCCAGGAAAGCCTGGTAAGCACGTTTGTAACCCATGGCTTCCACCAGATAATGACTCATGCCACCATCTGGAACTAGAGACAAACCAGCAAAAGGCACATACAAGAATGAACCTTCTGCCATAATCGCCAAATCACAGCTCAAAGCAATTCCGGCACCAACGCCAGCACAGGCACCGTGAATCGAAGCAATATATGGCTTGCTAGATTCAGCAATGCCCATGATTACCGGCTTATATTCTTCGATAATCTGATCTTCGATGGTTTCAAATCCTGCCAGACCTTCGCTCAGGTCAGTACCGGACGTAAAGCCTTTACCTTCTGCACGCAGCACTACAACGCGTACGTCATCGTTCGCCTCAGAAGCATCAATAACCAGCTTCATCTCTTGACGCATTTTTTGGCTGAATGCGTTCATGGCCTTAGGACGATTTAATGTGATTGTTGCCACACGGTTTTCAACTGCGTAGATAATTGTTTCAAATTCACTCATGTTGAGTACTCTCGCTTTTTTGCGTTTATGTGACAGCCCCGCCTCTCTACCCTGTCATTCTCGATTTTGTTTTTCGGTTCCGACTGGCAGGGGCTGTCTAATGTATTAAATCCTAATAGGTTTTTTATCAGGTCAAAATACCGGCTTGATCCAGCGCTTCAATGGCACTGCCTTCAAAGCCCCAATCGGCCAATACCGCTTTGGTGTCCGCGCCTTCAGCAGAAGGGGCAGCAGGTACAGCACACTCGGTGCGACTAAAGCGTGGCGCCGGTGCTGGCTGCATCTCACCATTAACGTCAATGTAAGTTTCCCGAGACTTGTTGTGTGGATGGTCAACGGCTTCTTTAAAGTCCAAAATTCCGGCAACACACGCATCGGAGCCTTCAAAGATTTCAACCCACTCATCACGGGTTTTCGATTTAAAGGTTTCCACCATAGTGGCTTTAATTTCGCCCCATTTCGCTGGATTATTTTGATCCTGAATAAAGCTTTCTGGCATACCGGCTTTTTGTACCATCTCGGCGAAGAACTGCGGCTCGATAGGGCCAACTGATACATGTTTACCGTCAGCGGTTTCATACGCGCAGTAATAAGGTACGCCACCATCCAACATATTGGATTCGCGGTTGGTATTCCAAGCACCGAGCTTGCTCATGGTATAGAACATGCTCATCAGGTGGGCAGAGCCATCGGTAATAGCGGAATCTATCACCTGCCCTTTACCGGATTTTTGTACTTCCAGCAAGGCAGATAAAATACCCACAACCAGAAACAAACTACCGCCTGCATAGTCGCCCACTACATTCAGGGGGGGAAGAGGCTGATCTTTGGTGCCTACTGCGGCAGCGGCCCCGGTCAGAGAGATGTAGTTGTAATCATGGCCGGCAGAATGTGCCAGGGTGCCGGTCTGACCCCAGCCAGTCATACGACCGAAGATAATCTTGGGATTACGCGCCATGCAAACATCAGGACCAAAACCTAATTTCTCAGCAACACCCGGACGATTACCTTCAAAGATAACATCGGCACTTTCAACCAGTTTCAGTAAAACCTCAAGACCCTCTGGTTTTCTTAAATCCAGCGCAATACTTTTCTTACCGCGGGAATTCACATCCATCGCGGAAGGCGGTGCAATTGAGTTTGGCTTGGATGCACGTTCAACCACAATGATCTCAGCACCCAGGTCGGCCATCAGCTGACCGGCATAGGGGCCTGGGCCAATGCCTTTCATTTCAATAATTTTTACACCTGCTAGAGGTCCCATAACGTTCACCTTTGGTTTAGTACTTAAATCAGATAAGTACTAAAAACAACAACGTAAAAAATGAAGAAAAAAAGCCGAGTCTCTGGTCGAGTACTCGGCTTTGATTTTTTACCACTTACTTGGGCTGCATCCGAATACCGGCATCCATACGGATACATTCGCCGTTGGTGTAATCATTCTCAACGATATACTGAGACAGATGAGCGATCTCATCAGGCTCACCCAAACGCTTAGGATACAGTGGGCTAGCAGCCAGGCTGTCATAAGCTTCTTTTGGCAGAGTATCGAACAGTGGAGTGTGAATCAGGCCTGGTACGATAGTGTTTACACGAATACCCAAAGTAGACAGATCACGAGCTATTGGCAGAGTCATGCCAACAATACCACCTTTAGAGGCAGAGTAAGCGGCCTGACCGATTTGACCTTCGTAAGCCGCGATAGAGGCAGTGTTGATAATTACCCCACGCTGACCATCGGCATCGATAGGATCTTGTTTGGCCATTTGCTCGGCCACCAAGCGCAGTACGTTAAACGTACCTACCAGATTTACATTCAATACTTTTTGGAATGCTGACAAAGGCATGGCTTCGCCCCGGCTTACGGTTTTCTTCGCATCACCAATACCAGCGTAGTTATTACAAATATGTACTGCGCCGAAAGTCGCTATCGTTGCAGCCAAGGCAACTTCAACCGTTTCTTCATTAGCAACGTTAACATTCTGATAAATAACATCACCACCCAACTCGTCAGCCAGGGCGTTACCGCGCTCATCGTTCATATCAAAGATGGCAACTTTAGCACCTGCCGCCACGTAACGACGTACACTTGCTTCACCCAGACCTGATGCTCCACCAGTTACGATGGCTACCTTACCGTTAATATCCATTCTTTAATCCTCAAAAATATTAGTCTAAATTACTGTTGTAGTTTTCAGAGAAAATATCGCGCCCAATGATCAACTTCATGATTTCTGAACTACCCGCCAGAATACGATTGATACGTGCACTGGTGAACATTTCACAAATTGGGTACTCTTTCATGTAACCCGAACCTCCGTGTAACTGTACGCCCAGATCCAGCATCTTCCACTCAATCTCAGAAGCTTGCAGCTTGGCTTTCGCCGCCACATTAACAGTCAGTTTTCCTTCGTTATGTCGCGCAACCAGAACATCAACAAAGGTTTCCAACACTTCAATTTCGGCATCCATTTCCGCCATTTTAAACTGCGTATTTTGCATATAGGACAAAGGCTTACCGAACACCTTACGTTCCATCACAAAATCACGAGTCAAATTAAACGCATGGCGAGCATTGGCGATTGATCCTGTAGCAGCAATCAAACGTTCTTCGGCCAAACCTTGCATCAAGTAGAAGAAACCGTGACCCGGCTCACCCAAAATATTCTCTTTCGGTATGATAACGTTATTGAAAAACAGCTCCGCTGTGTCTTGCGCTTTTAAGCCCATCTTGTCGAGGTTACGACCACGCTCAAAACCTTCCATTCCACGCTCTACAACACACAAGGTCATAGCATGCGGGTTGTTATCCGGATCGGATTTACCTGCAACAATTATCAGATCAGCATTAATACCGTTAGAGATGAAAGTCTTGGAACCATTCAAGACAAAATGATCACCATCTTCACGCAAGGTAGCGCGCATACCGGCCAAATCACTACCGGCATCCGGTTCAGTCATGGCGATTGCCAGAATCTTTTTACCAGAGGCACAGTCAGGCAACCAACGTTGTTTTTGCTCTTCACTGCCGAAGTTATCAATGTAAGGACCTACCAAGCGGCTATGCAAAGTAGCAAACCACTCGCCAGTACCAGCACGGGCGTTTTCCTCGATAATGATTTGCTCGTAACGGAAATCATTATCACCCAAGCCACCGTATTGCTCTTCTGGCCAGATCATCAGGAAGCCCTGTTCACCCGCTTTTTCGAAAGCTTCACGGTCTACGATGTTTTGCTCGCGCCATCTCTCAACATTAGGAGCAATTTCAGCTTCAAGAAACTTGCGGTAAGCATCCCGAAACATATTTTGTTCTTCCGTAAAATTACGCATGATGTACTCTCGCTTCAAAATAGGGCCAGATCAATCATCAGACCCTATTGTTGTTATAGGCTTACTGAAGAGAACTTATTGAAAAGTTTCGCCAACAGCTATTTTGTCAGCAACGATGGCTGGACACTCAAAACGCTCACCGTACTTGGCCGCCAATTCATCACAACGTGCTTGGAATTTCTCTAAGCCGTATGTGTTAACGAACTGGATGAAACCGCCGGTCCAGATAGGAGCACCGATCCCCATGATGGAACCGATGTTACCGTCGGCAACAGTACGCAGCACGTTGGTTTCCAGGCACTTCAGAGTTTCGATAACCTGACGAAACAGGATACGGTCTTTAATGTCTTGATCGGTGATGTCGAAATCAGCTCTGAAGTACTTATCAATCACTGGCTTCCAAAGGGTTTTGCCACTATTAGAGTACTCGTAGAAACCGCCACCGTGGTAACGACCACCGCGACCATTCTGAGTAATCATAAAGTCGACGATTTCTTCCTGAGCGTCAGTCGCACCAAATTTACCGTAAACACCCATTTCTTTATGGGTCTCACCGGCCTTACGGGCCAGCTCAATACTCACTTCATCCTGTACGGCCAAAGGCCCAACAGGCATACCAACCGATTTAGCAACACTATCAATACGAACCGGGTTAGCTCCATCGATCAACAGGCGGTTACCTTCGTCCATAAACGTACCGAAAGTACGCGAGGTGTAGAAGGCCAGTGAGTCGTTCACAACAATTGGGGTTTTCTTAATTTGACGGGTGTAGTCAAACGCTTTAGCCAAAGCCAAATCGCTAGTCTTCTCACCACAAATAATCTCAACCAGAGGCATTTTATCTACGGGTGAGAAGAAGTGGATACCGATAAAGTTCTCAGGCTTGCTGGCAGCTTCAGACAACTGAGAAATTGGCAGTGTTGATGTGTTGGAACCCCAGACGCCGCCTTCACACAGGTATTGTTCGGTAGACTGAGTTATCTTGTTTTTCAGCTCGATATTTTCAAATACGGCTTCAATGATCAGGTCACAACCTTGCAGATCAGCATCGTCAGCCGTTGGCTTAATCAGCGCCAGAACGTCGGCTTTTTTCTCTTCGGTCATACGACCGCGAGAAATGCGCTTATCCAGTAGCTTCTCAGTATAAGCCTTACCTTTTTCAGCGGCTTCAACGCTAATATCTTTCAGGACAACTTCAATACCAACCATTGCGGAAGAGAAAGCAATACCCTGCCCCATCATGCCGGCACCCAAAATACCCACTTTCTTAGTCAGCTGAGGTTCTATATCTTTCGGGCGTGAAGCACCACCATTTACTTTGTTCAATCCAAAGAAGAAAGTGCTGATCATGTTCTTGGCTTCAGGCGTAACGACCAAGTAAGCCAAACCACGGCTTTCGACAGTCATCGCGGTATCGAAATTCAAGCGTGCAGCTTCAACGGCACAATCCAGAATTTGTTCAGGCGCAGGCAACAATCCACGAGTCTTTTGAGCCAGCATGGCTGGAGCACCCATAATAACTTGAGCCAGCTTTGGAGAGTTAGCGTTACCGCCAGGAATCTTAAAGCCTTTAACATCCCAAGGCTGAACAGCAGCAGCTTGGTTGCCCTTCTGCTCTAAGATATAAGCTTTGGCGCGAGGTACCAACTCTTCTAGAGACCCAACAGTCTCGTGGATCATGCCAGCTTTCAGGGCTTTTTCTGGAACAACTTTTTTACCTTCCAGTAGGAATGGTAATGCATTTTGCAGACCCAGCAGGTTTACCATACGCACAACACCACCACCGCCAGGCAGCAGACCCAGAGTTACTTCTGGCAGGCCAAGCTGAACAGACTTGTGGTTGAAAGCAATACGATAGTTGGTAGACAGACAAATCTCAAAACCGCCACCCAGAGCAGCGCCATTAATAGCAGATACAACCGGTACTGGCAGCTTTTCCAAGCGACGCATGTCGGCCTTCATGTCCTGTAGCGTGTTGAAAAACTCTTCGGTCTGATCTGACGTAGCAGACAGCAGGCTGTTCAGGTCACCACCGGCGAAGAAGGTTTTCTTGGCGGACGCGATAACAACACCGGTCAAACCATCTTCTTTTTCTAGCTTGGCAATCATCTCTTTCCACAGAGGGTTGAACTCTAGGCTCATTGAGTTAACCGGGCCGGCCATATCCATAGTGACAGTTACGATACCGTCAGCATCTTTTTCGTAATTAAATCCGCTCATGATCTTGTTCCTATTTCTTGAATAACCTGAACCTTTTATAAGCCACCGGACTCCTGCCTTCGCAGAGATGACATTATTGAAGTTCAGCTCATTACTAAATTTGTATTAATGCTTACACACGCTCAATGATGGTAGAAATACCCATACCACCGCCTACACACAGAGACAGCATGGCGCGTTTCAGACCGCGACGCTCCAGCTCGTCCAGCATGGTGCTAACCAGCATCGCACCAGTGGCACCCAGCGGGTGACCCATGGCAATTGCACCACCGTTAACGTTGGTAACTTCGTGGCTGATATCCAGGTCTTTCATGTAACGCATGGCAACAGAAGCGAAAGCTTCATTAATTTCCCACAGGTCAATGTCGGATGCTTTCAGGCCGGCTTTATCCAGAGCCTTCTTGGCTGCAGGACCAGGGCCTGTCAGCATAATGATTGGGCAGTTAGCCAAAACAGCGGTAGATAAAATACGACCACGTGGCGTTAGGCCCAGATCCTTACCCGCTTTTTCGCTACCAATCAGAACCGCAGAAGCACCGTCAACGATACCGGAGGAGTTACCCGGAGTATGAACGTGATTAACTTTTTCTAGCGTGTTGTATTTCTTCAGGATAACGTCGTCAAAACCGAAGCCGCCCATCACTTCGAAGGACGCTTTCAGATTACCCAGACCTTCCAAAGTGGTGTCAGGCTTGATGAAGTCGTCTTTTTCTAGAATGGTCAGGCCGTTCTTGTCGGTTACAGGCAAAACTGACTTATCGAAATAACCGTTGTCACGGGCATTGGCTGCACGCTTTTGGGATTCTAGTGCGTAGGCATCAACATCTTCACGGCTCCAACCTTCCAAGCTAGCGATAACATCCGCGCCAATACCCTGAGGTACAAAACCGGACTTCAATTGGAAAGCTGCATCGCCAGCCATAGCGCCACCATTGGATCCCATAGGAACGCGAGACATACACTCAACACCACCGGCAACAACCAGATCTTCCCAGCCAGAAGCGATCTTCTGAGCTGCGATGTTTACGGCTTCCAGACCAGAGGCACAAAAACGGTCCAGCTGAACACCTGCTACAGACTCATCCCAACCAGCGTTTTGAACAATCATCTTGGCTACATCGGAACCTTGCTCACCTACGGGTGTTACACAACCCAACACTACGTCATCAACGTAGGAAGTATCCAGATCATGGCGAGTCTGCAGGCCTTTCAGCAGGCCAGCGCCCAGGTCGATAGGCTTAACTTCGTGCAAGCTACCGTCTTTCTTACCCTTACTTCGGGGTGTACGCACGGCATCGTAGATATAAGCGTGATTTGTCATCTTTTGCCTCTTCTGTAGTTATTGAGAGAGCTATTACAAGCTATCAAGTCCCACTGGGACGGAAGTGCGCTCAGTTTGCGCCTTTCAAACGACCTCAACCATGGCCTAGGCACTCAGAAAAACAGGCATAAACTGACAAACTAAGATATTATATGACGACTACTGTATTGACTGGTCAACTATTATGCAGGCAGCCACTGTATCCCCTGTTTATGTAAAAGCCTCGCTCCAAGGTGCTATAAAAAAAGGTTATAACCCGGAGGAGATCCTATTAGCGCAGGGTCTACCACCACAAATCCTTCATAACCCTAAACTTAGAATATCGACATTAGCATTTGCAGAGCTATCAAAGGCCCTGACAGAGTTAATGCGTGATGAATGTGTAGGTCTATTAAAAAAACCTAGCCCAATAGGCCAACTTCGCTTTCTTACTAAAGCCTGCCTGACCAGCAGAACCCTAAAGGAATCCCTGCTAACATGGAGGGACGGAACCAATTGGCTCGACAGCAGTATCTCGGCCTATACCCAATTCACCGAAGACAGTGGCCTTATGGCCACTAACTGCGTAAAGGCCGAAGGGGTAGAAGAGCACTATATAACCGACACCATTCTCACCACCTTTCATCGTATGCATTGTTGGCTGGCCAATGAATTCCTGCCCATCGAGCGTGTAGACCTAATCTACTCCAAACCGGATCACAGCGCAGAGCACCGTTTTGTCTATTACGGTGCCCCGGTGCATTACGGGCAACGTCGCAATGCACTCCATTTTAGTAATCAGCTGCTCGAATGCCCTATTCAACGAACCGCGGATGAACTCAGAGCCCTGTTCAGGGAACCACATACTCAGATTATGACCCTGCCGCGTCAGTCAACATCAGCCTATATTAAAATCCGCCTATGGATGGAAAAACTGTTTCGGGAAGGCGGCGGTTTACCACAATTGAATGAAGCCTCGGCTTATATGGGCTTAACCGAACAAACCCTGCGCCGGCGTTTAAAAGCTGATGGCTACTCCTTTAACAAACTCAAGGAAGATACCCGCCGGGATATGGCAATCTATTACATTAAACAATCGAGCCTCAGTGTTGAGGAGATTGGGTTTCGGCTGGGTTTTTCAGAGGCGAGTACGTTTATTCGGGCGTTTAAGAAGTGGACGGGGTTGACGCCGCTGGCTTATCGCAAACTTTAATATGGTAAAGTATTAATATACTGATCTCTGTCGCAAGCCGTAGGCATTGGCTTTAGGATCATCAGAAAAAAGCGGTTATCTAAGGTGCGCATCATCAACTCCCCAACGCTCTTATGCTATCGACGCATTGTGCCACGGGCAAAGTGATAGCATTGACCCTCCTTATAGTTGGCAGGATTTTGGCAGGATTTCGCCAGCCACTTAGAAGCGCCACTAGACACACTTAGCATTAACAATATAAGGAACGACCATGCCGACTGATAGCTCATCACCTTACCGCGTACTGATCCGCGTAAGATATGCCGAATGCGACGCACAGCAGGTTGTCTTTAATGCCCGCTACGGGGACTACGTTGATGTTGTGGTTACCGAATATTTTCGCGACACCTTTGGCGGCTATGAATCGCTATTGGCGCAAGGTATCGACGGCCAAGTTGTGCGCCTCACCACCGATTGGCAATCCCCCGCCAAGTTTGATGATGTTATTTCCATTAGTATTGAACCTTTGCACATCGGTAACACCTCCTATTCGTTCGTATTACATTTCACCGAATACCATTCCCAGCGGGCCATCGCCACATCTGAAATCACCTATGTGATGGTCACACCAAATGACCATCAAAAGATGGCCATACCGGATTTTTTCAGAGAAAAATTGGTCGAAAAAAACAAAGCCAAAATCATTAACTTTGCAGGCATTGAAATCGAATAGGCTACCAACCAGATCACACGAGCTTATTCGTCAGCACAGCTTCAATCGCCTCGATATTGTCTAGCCCTACGATAACAAGTTTAAGGGACGAGGGTCACCCATTAGCCTTAATGGAAACTATGCTGATAAAAAAATGTTCTACTATACTAGTATGTGCATTCACCTGTATAAGGGGCCGCAGTGAAAAAATGTGCATTATCCTTGCCTGTACTGCTGTTTACGTTACTCAATCCAACCCCACTACTAGCAAATGAGCATTTGGATTACCTGTTTGGCTTGTCACTTGAAGAACTGCTAAAGGTAAAAATAACCGGTTCAACGCTAACCCCCAAAGAACTCAAATTTGTCCCCTCTACGGTCAGCGTATTCGCTCATAAAGAAATAATCAACCTTGGGCTGGATACTCTGGATGAACCTGGTGCCAGGCTTCCAATCGTATCGATCATCAATATTCTCAATGCATTATCCATTCTCTTCCCGAGGCCGTCAGGGACCAATCATTTCGATAAGGCGCTAAATTCGGTTCTGTTGCATCGTCATCGTGCGCGATGTTTTTCCTTTCATGCTTGAGAAGCAAAGTACGCTTGAATTTCTGCTTCTGTCATCTCTTTTGTTTCATTTGAAAAACAGTAGTAATCAGGGCGTTTATCGCTGAAATACTGCATGTTCATATCTAGGCCTTTTAGTGCAGGAAACAGCCCCACCGGCATATTATACTCACCTTTTTTATTTAATCGATAAAACAGGTGAGTGCCACAGTCAGAACAGAAACCTCTAGACGCCCTTGGGGAGGATTGATAGACACTAACTTTTTCTTCGCCATCAATGTCTACATCTGTTCCACACTGTACTGCGAAAAAAGGACCTCCGCCCCAACTTCTACATGTTTCACAATGGCAAACTGTAAATTTTGGGTTAACCGTCGTAGCCTTGATTTTAACACTGCCACATAGACAGCTTGTTGATTGTAGGTCGATATCCAACATTCCGTTCATTCCTCTTTATATCTCAAACTCTTCCATATCATCGTCATCTTCCACATCCGCCTCTTCTTGTTGCTCTCCTCTCGCCCATAACGTGGTATCAATATAATTTGCCATACCTTCAATGGTCGCATTCTGGAACAGAACTTTGAGCGGGAACTTCACTTCATACAGAGCTTCAACACGGGATACTATTTGTGTTGCTAATAATGAATGTCCGCCGATATCAAAAAAGTTGGACATCATGCTAATCTGCTCAATCTTAATCACTGATTGCCAAATTTCTGCAACGGCCCTTTCGATATCCGTTCTAGGCTCAATATATACATCATCTATAAACGCAGTGGCGGCATCAGGCAGCGCTCGTTTATCCAGTTTACCATTAGGTGTTAACGGAATTGCGTCAATAGCAATAAATGCGGATGGCACCATGTATTCAGGTAGTCTAGCTCTCAACGCAAGGCGCAAGGAGTCCAAATTAACCGCGTCATCACTACTTGCGCCTACCTGTGCTTCAGAAACCACATAAGCGACTAATGAAATATCACCGCGTTGATCGAGGCAATCCACAACAACTGATGCTTTAATACCGCTTACAGAATTGATAGCTTGCTGAACTTCTATTGGCTCAACACGATAGCCACGAATTTTCGTTTGCTGATCAAGTCTCCCTAAAAACTCTACGCATCCATCACTCAAATATCGCCCTTTATCACCGGTACGATACACTCTATCGGTAGCATTTTCAGTAAAGCTGTTAATGGAGAAAGCTGCGGGGGTATCTTTTTGATCTTGATCTTTATCCCCAAGGTAACCTTGCGACAAATACGGAGAACGTATAACAATTTCACCGACTTCATTGGGAACAGCCAAACGCCCTTGCTCAGTCACTATAAGGATTTGAACACCATCAACACCAGTACCAATAGGTAACCATTGAGTATCCGTTACCGTTTCATCCTGCTCAGCTGTATGCTTGAAAACACCTTTCTCACTCACTTGGCAATGAGCCATCGCTTGTGGAGTTTCCGTTGCACCATAAAAGTTAATACAAGATACATTATTAGCATAAGCTGACATCGCTTTAACAACTTTTGCCGTTAATCGATCCCCACCAAATACAGCATAACGTAAAGCGGATAGTTGGTGTGTTTCAGGAACCCCCTCCTCGCTTTCCCATGCAACGGCCCCTGTCATCAATTGGCTCATAGCAGGTGTTAAATGCGTTACCGTAACTTCCTGTACTTTCATCCATTGCACAAGCTCCGTTGGATTATTCAAAACATCCGTTGCCGGAATATGTAGTGATGCACCCAACGATAACGGTACAAAGATATCTCTTAGAAGTGGATCATGGGCGAGTCCAGACAACATACTAAAGTTATCGGAAGCCGATAACTCGTAGGTATTTTTATACCAATCCACAAAGTGAGCGATTGGGTTTAATGTCCCAGATATTGCTTTCGGCTCTCCCGTTGTACCCGATGTAAAAGCAACGTACGCAAGGCGTTGATTATCACTGCTCGATGAAAATGCACTAGTAACAGAAGACTCATCCTTCCACTTACAATCTGAAAGCGCCCCATCCGAACCTATCTGGAGAACAACGTCACCAACCTGTTGCGTTATCGTTTGCTGCAATGCTTCAGGCATTGCATCATGCAGACTGATAACTGCTGATGGTTTAGCAATAGAAATATACTGATTCAGTCTTTCTTCTGGATAAGAGGGGTCCAATACAAAAAACGCTGCACCACTTTTTAAAGTACCTAACAAAGCAACAACCAATGCTGAGCTACGTTGTGCGTATATTGCTACAGTTTTTCCTGACATAGCCCCTATCGCAACACTTAACGCAGAAGCGACTGAAGATACTCGTTGATTAAGCACGCCATAAGACATAGGACCATTCTTATCTACTAATGCGATAGCGTCAGCTTGGCTTCCACCTAAGCTTTCAAGTATAACGACAGGGTTATCAAAGGTTGCTTCAACCTGCTCAACCGTTGGATCAGGTACAACACTCGATTCTTCTAATTCAATATCGTAAATACGAGACACTGGGTTGCTAACAACCGCATCCAAGTACTGATTCAGATGCCCCAATAGCCTTTCAACGGTCGAACGCTTGAACAAGTCAGCGTTATATACCATATAGAACTGCAAACCTTTCCCTATTTGCTTGGCGTATAAGTTCAAATCATACTTCGAGTGGGCATCATCCTCTGCAGCCACCAATGATTCAATGCTTAACCCCGATACCTGCTGGGAGGTTTCCGGTAAATTCAATAAATTGAAAAACACTTGAAAAAATGGCGTACGACTTAGATCCCGCTTGGGTTTTAACTCCGTGACAATTTTTTCAAACGGCAACGCTTGATGAGAAAATGCACCCAACGATTGATCTTTTACCCTACCTAACAATTCTTCAAAGGTTGGCTCGCCAGATAAATCAGAGCCTATAACTACGGTATTAATAAACATACCAATAAGAGGCTCTGTTTCGGCTCTGTTTCGCCCAGCAATAGGGATACCAACATTAATGCGTTCTTGGTTGCTGTATCGATGCAACACCACATTAAATGCAGTTAACAATGCCATGAACAAGGTTGCGCCCTGCCCCTGAGCATAGCGCTGTAAACGCTCAATTGTATCTTCTGAAACCGCTAATTTTACCGCACCACCATGTGAGGACTGTACCATTGGACGAGGAAAGTCTGTTGGTAAATCCAGTACTGCATACTCATTATCAAGCTGCTCACGCCAATAGTTGATTTGTTTTTCTAGCTCATCCCCCTGCATCCATTCTCGTTGCCATGAGGCATAGTCCACGTATTGCACTGGCAAATTCGGCAATGCGGGTCGACTTTGATCTTTAAGTGCGGCGTACAACATACCAAGCTCTTGCACCATAACATCCATCGACCAACCATCAGATATCATATGGTGCATCGTAGATAAGAACACCCACTCTTGGTTATCACCTTCTGCATCACCAATTTGCAGTAGTGTTGTTCGATACAACGGACCTTCACTTAGCGAAAACCCTTTGGAGAATTCTAGCTGCGATTGCTTAGCAATCTCTGCCTCTTGTTGCTCCGTTGTAAGCCCGCTTAAATCGATAACATCCACATGCCATGGTTTAGGCTCATGAATAATGACTCTCGGGGTATCACCGTCTAATACAAAATTACTGCGTAACGTTTCATGGCGTTCAACAATGGTCGATATCGCGGCATTAAGTACCTTTCGATCCAACTCACCTTTTAAGCGCAACGCTATTGGCATGTTATAAGCGGACGTTCCAGGCTCCAACTGATCAAGCAGCCACAACTGCTGCTGAACAAATGACAATGGCAGTGGCTTAGTTCTATCAGCAGCAACTAAGTCAGGAATATTTAGCTGCACACCGCTGGCTATAGCCGTTTCTATATACACCGATATTTCACGAACACTTGGCCCTTCAAATAACTGTCTCAACGGAAGGTCTACGGAAAAGTGCGCTTTAATACGCCCAACCGCTTGAGTGGCTAATAATGAATGTCCACCGATATCAAAAAAGTTCGCCGTTGCACTGACATTTTCAACACCCAAAACATGTGAAAATATTGCAGCTAAAGCTTGTTCCGTTGCGCCCTCAGGTTCGACAAAGTCTTCTGAAGCGCCGTCAAAATCAGCCTCAGGTAACGCTTTTCGGTCTATTTTCCCATTGGGGGTTAATGGAAACACGTCCATCATGACAAATGCAGAAGGCACCATATAACCTGGTAACATAAAACCTAGGTTCTGTTTTAATGCTACTTGCAGCTGTTCTTGATCTACATTAGCTGCACAAACAACCCATGCAATCAGCTGCTGCCCCATTTGAGGATGATTAACTACAGCAACTAACGATTCTGTCACATTGGATTCTTCGTTTATTACCGCTTGAATTTCATCGGTTTCAATTCGGAACCCGCGCAACTTAACTTGATGATCTCTACGGCCTAAATATTCAATCACACCATCTTGCCGATAACGTACCAAATCCCCCGTTTTATACATTATCTCTGGATTTTTTACATTCGGATTCTCAACAAAGGCTTCGGCGGTTAACTCTCTATCAAATACATAACCTGGCCCTACACTATCACCACCAATACAAAGCTCACCAATAGCACCAACCGGAACGATGTGACCGAAGGTATCAACCACATAAAGTTTAACGTTGTCATTTGGGCGGCCTATAGGTGCAGACCCAGATTGAATATCCTTTTCAACATCCAATCGATGCCACGTTGCGATATCCGTACACTCTGTCGGCCCATAACTGTTAATAAGCGCACAAGCGCTAACGTCACACCAATTTTCTACACGCTGTAAGTTAATCGCCTCTCCGCCCAAAAAGACATTTCGTAAACTACTAATACGTTGCCAATTCTGAGGATCATCTTGCAATGGATAAAATGCGCTAGGGGCACAATTCAACCAGCTGACCTGATACTTATCGATAGTATCAACAAGCGCTTCCGGGTCATACTCTTCAAACTCAGGCAACACTAACGTTGCACCTGTAACCAATGGAGCAAAAAGATTCTTCTGTGTTAAATCAAATCCAATCGCACTCATCAAGAGAACTTTATCGCTCTCAGCCATCGTGAATTCGCGGCAATACCAAGACAGCAAATTCACTTCAGCACGATGAAATGCGCCGGTGCCTTTTGGTCGACCTGTTGAACCTGAGGTGTAGATCATATAAAGCAATTGATCTGCATCACCTAAAACGTCCAATGTGGCGTTATCACAGTTTTCGATAACAGCCTTATCTTGATCCAGCGAAATGTACTGCCATGCCCCCTCTGGTAATTCCCTCGCTATGTCGCTTCGTGTGAGTACCTGCTGAATACCTGAATTCTCGATGATATAAGTAATACGGCCATGAGGGTAACTAGCATCTAACGGAATATAGGTTCCACCCGCTTTTAATATACCCAGTACCGTTGGCATTAGTTCCATGCAGCGGTCAAGGCAAAGCCCAACCTTATCCCCTACTGATACGCCTTGCTCCATCAAATAGCGAGCTATTTGATTCGAACTCTGGTCCAACTGCTGATAGGTTAGTTGATCAGCTCCCATTTGCACTGCGACATTAGCCGGCGTCGCTTTGGCCTGCTGCACAAACCATTCATGGATGGTTTTGTCTTTAGGGTAGTCCACCGCAGTCTGATTCCACTCCACCAACTGACGGTGACTTTCTTCTTTGGTTAACCACTGTATCTGTTGCAATGGTAACTCGGGTGTCGCCACTATTTCCTGCAACAACGAAGAAAAATGCTCAACCATTCGTTTAACGGACTCTGGCAAGAATAGGTCGGTGTTAAACCCTAAGCTTCCTTGCAACTGCCCATCAATTTCCATGAGATCTAACATCAGGTCAAATTTAACATTCTCATGCTTTTCACCAACGGCACTAATTTTTAGCCCTGGTAATTGAACCGCACTTTCACCATTACTTTGCCCTGTGTTGTTAACTAAGTTAAACATCACTTGGAAAATTGGAGAATGACTCATTTCACGAGGCACATTCAGCTCTTCGACTAAACGCTCAAACGGTACATCCTGATACGCATAGGCATCCAAGGAATGTTCACGTACACGCTCTAATTGCTGGACAAAAGACTCACCTGACTCAAAATGAGCACGCAGTGCTAACGTGTTAACAAAGAATCCAATGATACCTTCTAATTCGGTTCTGTTTCGATTCGCAATGGGAGTACCCACAGCAAAATCATCCTGCCCACAATATTTATGCAGCAACACATTAAATGCTGCCAACATTATTTGATACTGCGTCGCTCCACGCGAACGGGCCAACTGATTAATTTTTGCGGTAAGGTTTTCATCAAAGATAATCTTTTCAAAAGCACCGTTAAATGTTTGTTTCGCCCCACGTTTTTTATCAAATGGTAATTCTAATACAGGCACATCAGACAGTTGTCCTTTCCAGAAATCAATCTGTTCCTGTAATACCTCGCCTTGCAGCCAGTCACGTTGCCATACCGAAAAATCAGCGTACTGTATTTTTAAATCAGGTAATGGAGATGGCCGCCCACTACTAAATGCATCATAGATGCGTACCAAATCACTCATCAATATGCCGTTAGACCAACCGTCAGATATAATATGATGCATATTGACGATAAGAACATGCGACTGTTCTGAAAGTTTTAGTAACCGTGTTCGAATCAAAGGGCCTGTTTGAAGATCAAAGCTAAAACTCACTTCTTTTTGCGCTTGTCGCAATGCCTCAAGATCTTTATCTTCTTCAGGAATTTGAGAAATATCCAGACACTCGATAGACCATTCACCTTTTGGTTCAATAATCTGATGAGGCTGTTCATCAATACTGGTAAATCGGGTGCGTAAGCTGTCGTGCCGATTAATAATCTCAGAGAATACTCGACTTAGAAGATCAACATCCAATTGTCCTTCAAGACGAATCGCACCCGGCATATTGTAAACGGGTGTACCAGGATCAAGCTGATCCAAGAACCATAAGCGCTGCTGTGCAAATGAAATCGGAAGTGGCTTCGTCTTATCAACCGCTTTCATTTCCGGGGCTTTGGAGAT